>Ga0208112_100218_pt1 | contig 79068 bp, 75 predicted proteins | sample HotLakConsoUCCLE_FD_184736 | JGI IMG/M metagenome (GOLD analysis project Ga0208112, IMG submission 184736) | Hypersaline microbial mat communities from Hot Lake, Washington, USA - Hot Lake Consortium UCC-LE (SPAdes) (version 2) ...
ATATTGCAAATTTTGAGCGTAAACGCTTTTCAGAAAGTCCCTTTCAATGAACTACTTACAGATTATGCTACTACGGATCACGACCTACTGTTTTCTAACCAATTGACATTCAACGACCTTTAACTGGACACTAGTGAAATGCGGTAATAAAAAATCGGCCTGACCTGTGCGGGTTTCTGGGTCGGGAAAAGTGGGTGAGCGCCCGCAAGCGGGCACGCCACGGAGGGGGGCATTTAAAGTTTAGCCAGGCTAAATATATTTGACTGGGCTCGCGCGGTTATGGGTGCGGGCCGGCTTTCCGCTCAGGGGAGGTCTTGGAGGCGGGCGGGGGCTTGGCCTTGAAGGCGGGCGAGGACTTCGCCGAGCAGGTAGATGGAGCCGGTGACGACGATGGTGTCGCCGGGCTGGCCGGCGGTGCAGCGCTGCACTTCGGGGAAGAGGGCGGCGAGCTCGGCGTGGCGGACCGGGAGGCCGTGGCCGGCGGGAAGGCAGCTTTCGAGAAAATCCGCGGTGCAGGCGCGGGGCTGAGCCGGGCGGAGGAGGTGCAGCTCGCGGGCGTGGCGGGCGAGCACCGGCATCAGGCTGCGGGCGCGGTCGGCGCCGAGGGTGCCGGCGAGGACCACCGGTTTCCGGCCTTCGCGGCGGACGAGGGCGTCGAGGTTTTCGTCGAGGACGGCGCAGCCTTCCGGGTTGTGCGTGGCGTCGAGAACCAGGGAGCGGTCCGCCAGTTCGATCCGCTGCCAGCGGCCCGCCCAGTCCACCGATTCGAGGGCGCGGGTCGTGCGGATCGGGAAGCGTCCGGCGAGGAGTTCGGTGGCAAATAAGGCGAGGCCGGCGTTCCAGCGTTGAAACGCGCCTTCGAGATTGGTGGCGGGCAAGGCGGCGGGATCGGGAAAGCGGTCGGCCACCCGGTGAAGGGGACAGCCCCGCTCGGCGGCGATGCGAACGACGACGGCTTCGGCCTCGGCCGGCAGTCGGCCGATGACGACGGGCTTGCCCGGCTTGAGGATACCCGACTTCTCCGCGGCGATCTTGGCGAGGCTGTCGCCTAGGATCTCGCAGTGGTCGAGGCTGATGGAGGTGATGATGGAAAGTTCCGGTATGACCACATTGGTGGCGTCGAGCCGTCCGCCCAGCCCGGTCTCGAGCACGGCGAGATCGACCCCGGCTTCGGCGAAGCGGAGGAAGGCCATCGCGGTCATGAATTCGAAGAAGCTCGGGTGGTCCTCGACGCGTCCGGCGGCGATTCGCTCGGCGATCGGCCGGAGCCGGGCGCTGTGGCGGAGGATGTCCTCTTCGGCCAGCAGGCGGCGGTCGACCTGCACGCGCTCGCCCAGATGGACGAGGTGGGGAGAGGTGTAAAGGCCGGTCTGGTAGCCGTTGTCCCGGTAGAGGGCTTCGAGCATGGCGCAGACGGATCCCTTTCCGTTGGTCCCCGCCACGTGGATGGAGGGAAAACGCCGCTGGGGATCGCCCAGTGCGGCCACGAAGCGCCGCATGCGCTCGATCCCGTATTTCGAGCCGCGGTCGCGGAGGGAGTAGAGGTAGTCGCGGGTCTCGGCGAAGCTCATGCGAAAAGGGGAACCTCGAAAGGGCGCGGAAAAGCTCTGGATTCCTTCGAACGCGACTGGCCGGACGACGGTCCCGGAGCGGCGGAGCCGTGGCGCAAGTCAATCCGGGCGGTTCGCGCAGGATGCCGCCGTTCAGGCCGTTTTGGCCTTGGTGTGCTTGGAGAAGGCCCGGAGCAGGTGGACGAGGCGGCCGCGCATTTCCCCGCGGGGCACGATCATGTCGATCAGGCCGCGGTCGAGCAGGAACTCGGAGGTCTGGAAGCCTTTCGGCAGGTCCTGCTGGGTGGTTTCCTTGATCACCCGGGGTCCGGCGAAGCCGATCAGAGCCTCGGGTTCGGCGATGATGACGTCCCCCAGGGAGGCGAAGCTGGCCATCACGCCCGCCATGGTCGGATTGGTGAGGATCGAAATGTAGGGCAGCCCGGCTTCGCTCAAGCGGGCGAGCGCGGCGCTGGTCTTGGCCATCTGCATGAGGCTGAGAATGCCCTCCTGCATGCGGGCCCCGCCGGAGGCGGAAACGATGATGACGGGACACTTCTCCGCGAGGCCGCGCTCGATCGCACGGGTCAGCTTCTCCCCCGCGGCGGATCCGAGGCTGGCGGCCATGAAGCGGAAGTCCATGACGGCGAGGCTGACGGGTATGCCGTCCATCGTGCCAAGTCCGGAAATGACGGTATCGGCTTCCTTGGTCTTGGCCTGGTTGGCCTTGAGCTTTTCCGGGTAGGAGGAGCTGGCGCGGAATTCGAGGGGATCGAGGGATTGGATACCCTGGTCCTTTTCCTCGAAGCTGCCCTCGTCGAGCAGGGAGGCGATGCGGGAGCGTCCGTCGAGCGGGAAATGGTAGCCGCTGTTCGGCACGACCATAAGGTTTTCCTTAAGGACCCGGTTGTAGATGATTTCCCCGGTTTTCGGACATTTGGTCCAAAGGTCCTTGGGGATATCCTTCTTCTTAACGGTGACGGTGGAGTACTGTGGTTTTCCGAAGAGAGCCATGGGTTTTCTGAAAAGCTGAGATGCTGAAAAGCTGAAAGACGGGCCGACCGGCGGTGGGATCAGCCGTGGCCGAGGGTTAGGACTTTAAGGGATCGGGCGCCGGCCTCGCGGAGCGTGGCGGCGCAGGCGTTGAGGGTCGAGCCGGTGGTGAACACGTCATCGACGAGGACATAGGAGAGATGGGGCATTAAACGGACCCCGGAAGCCAAGGCAAAGGCATTTTTGACGTTCCGGTGACGGTCCGTCCGGTTGAGGCGGGTCTGGCTTTCGGTGAAACGGACCCGCCGCAGCAGGAGTTCCGTGCGTGCCCCGGGGACGGCGCGGGCCAGTCTACGGGCGATCACCTCGCTTTGGTTGAAGCCGCGCTCGCGCTCTTTGACCGGATGGAGGGGCACGGGAACCAGGACGGCGTCACGGAGGTAGGCGCAAGCCTCGGAATTCCAAGCGAGGATCCGCGTTACGTCCGTAAGCACGTAGAAGCCGCGGCGGTACTTGATCTCGTGGATCAGGCTCCGGCCGGGACCTTTGGCGAGAAAGAGCGTCCTGCCCTCGTCGAAGACCGGGTCGAGCTCCTCGCAGTGCGGGCAACTGCGCTGGCCGGCGAGCGCCCCCCAAAACGGATAGCCGCAGGTCCGGCAGGAGGGCGATCGCGCCAGCACAAGCTCCCGTCCGCAGTCCCGGCAGAGGTAATCGTAGTCCGGCCCCTCGACCAGGTCGGAGCAGTGCACGCAGTTGCGGGGAAAAACGAGGTCCGCGAGCGCGGCCGCGCAGTAGCGGACCAAGCGGGGCGTTCCGGCGAGCAGGTCGGAGCGCCGAATTGGAATTTTAGCGGCCATGGAGCGGCGGGATGATTTTACTGGTCAGGGTCAGCCGGCCCGAGTTCACGCCCTTGCAGGTCAACATCCGGTCGGTGATCTGCCGGAGCGCCCGGACCGGGCCCTGCACGAGGACCACCTCCATCACGTGGTTGCCTTCGAGCTGCACCCGGTGGCTGCTGATGCACTCCTCGACCTGCTCGCGCTGGATGCGGGCGAGCTTTTCCAGCAGGCCCGGCTTGGAGGCGTCGTAGAAGAGGGTCACGGTTCCGGCCATGATGTTTTCGTCGTGCTCCTGGCGGTGCTCGACGAGGCGCTGTTCGATCATCTCGGCGACCGCTTGGGAGCGGTTGTGGAAGCCCCGGGTCGCCACCATCTCGTCGAGACCCTCGGCCAGCTCCCGTGGCAAGGAAACACTGATTCGATGAGCGCCTTCGGCCCGTTTGGAGAGAGTCGTCATACCTTTTCGACCGAAACTAGGCCGAGCGTAATACTTTTGGCGATAAAAATCATACTTGTAGGGGTCTTCAAGGTGTTTGGCACGTTTCATGCCTGTTTCGACGGTGCCAGCGGGATTCCTCCGCTCGCCCTCGCATCAACCGCAATTGGAAATTATCACCATGTTCAAGCACCTCCTGGCCCGTGCGGCCCAACGGACAGTTATCGGCGCTCTGGCGCTTTTCGCGGGAAGCTCGCTTTCCGCCGAACCCCTCAAGATCGGTTACAGCGACTGGCCCGGCTGGGTCGCCTGGCAGATCGGCATCGACAAGGGCTGGTTCGAAGAGGAAGGCGTCGAGGTCGAGTTCCTCTGGATGGACTACGTGGCCTCGATGGACGCCTACGTCGCGGGCACGGTCGATGCCGTCACCATGACGAACGGCGACGCGCTCGTGACCGGCGGCACCGGCAAGCCTTCGGTCGGCATCATCATCAACGACTATTCGAACGGCAACGACATGATCGTGGCGCGTCCGGGGATCGAGTCGCTCGAAGACCTGAAGGGCAAAAAGATCGGCCTGGAGGAAGGCTTCGTGATCCACTTGCTCCTGCTGAAGGGCGCCGAGCTGGCCGGCATCGATCCGGCGGAGTTCGAGATCGTCAATACTCCCACCAACGAGACCCCGCAGGTGCTCAAGGCCGGGGCGGTCGACGCGATCGGCGCCTGGCAGCCGAATTCCGGCCAGGCGCTCAAGGCGGTTCCCGGCTCGAAGCCGGTTTTGACCTCGGCCGACGCGCCGGGCATCATTTACGACCTTCTTTCGGTCGATCCGGAGAGCCTCGAAGAGCGGCGCGAGGACTGGATGAAAGTGGTCAAGGTCTGGTACCGCATCGTCGACTTCATCAAGGACGAGGAGAACATCGACGAAGCGCTCGCGATCCTCGCGGCCCGCGTCGATATCTCGCCCGAGGAGTACGAGCCCTTCTTCGAGGGCACCTACATCCTGTCGCTGGAGGAAGCGCTCAAGGTTTGGGAAAAAGGCGAGGGACTGGGCTCGGTCTACGGCTCGACGGCCATCGCCGACGCCTTCAACGTCGCCCAGGGCGTCTACGAGGAACCGCTCAATACCGAGCAGTACCTCGATCCGAGCCTCACCCTCGACTACGCCGCCTCCCTCGAAACGGAGTAAACTTCCCGGCCGCCGCCACGCGGCCCCACGTCCGGGGGCAATTCCCCTCGGAACCCTTCACTTGGCGGGCCGGATGGTCCGGCCCGCCTTTCCTTTGACTGTCGCCAATGCCCGGAGCCGCCACAGAGCACAAGATTCCCCGCCCCTGGTTCGCCGTCCGGAAGGAACTGAGCGCCCGGCGCCGGTTGTTCCTGACGGTCTGTTCCTTTCTCCTCCCGATCGTGCTGTGGTCGGTGGTGAGCTACACGCCCTGGATCTGGCACCCCGACGTCAAGCTGGAGATTTCGGCCGACCGCGCGGACGTGACCACCGTATTCACCGCCGGCGATCACCTGAGCAAAGAGTATTATCCCGGCTTCGTCCGCGCGGTTGAAGCCGAGAACGCGGCGATCCGGGCCGCCCGCGATGCGGGCGAAGCGGAAGAGGGCGGCTTTCGTATCCGCCGGGCAAATACGAAGATCCTCCGTCACATCGCGCCGCTCGCCATCTCCAACGGCTGGTTGAGCCGCGCCGAAGCGGCCGACGACGCCGCGCTGTTCGACATCTGGCGCGGGCTGGCCGAGGGCACCTTGGAGGCCCGGCGTCCCGCCCTGACGGAAGCCAACCTCGGCGTGATCCGTCGGAACTGGGCCCTGCTCTCGGAGGGCGGGACGGACTTCGACGCAAAGGCCTTGCCCGAAACGCCGCTGGAAAAGCTCGTCCCGCAGGGCCGACCGGCGAACCCGGTGTATTTGCCGGCCCCCCACGAAGTGGTGGTGCAGGGCTACGAGGACTTCACCCGGGAACCGGAAGGGGACCGGCCGTCGATGTGGCAACGCTACCGCCACTCGCTGCGCATCGTCTTCCTCGGCTTTCTTTTCTCCTGCCTGCTCGGCGTCCCGATCGGCATCCTCAGCGGCACCTTCGAATTCTTCTCCAAGCTCTTCGAGCCCTTCATCGACTTTTTCCGCTACATGCCGGCGCCCGCCTTCAGCACCTTGCTGGTGGCGATCTTCGCGGCGCACGACGCGCCCAAGATCGCCCTCGTCTTCGTGGGCACCTTTTTCCAGATGGTCCTGGTCGTGGCCAACACCACCCGGCAGCTCGACCTCTCCCTGCTCGAGGCGGCCCAGACCTTGGGGGCGAAGCGCGCCACCCTGATCCGTCGGGTAATCCTGCCCGGCATCACCCCGAACCTCTACAACGACCTGCGCATCCTGCTGGGCTGGTCCTGGACCTGGCTGGTCATCGCCGAGCTGATCGGGGTGAAAAGCGGGCTGACCGAGTTTATCGAAACGCAGGGGCGCTGGCGAAACTTCGACAGCGTCTTCCCGGTGATCATCCTCATCGGCCTGACCGGATTCGTCACCGACCAGATCCTGGCCTCGCTGCGAAAGTATTTTTTCCCTTGGATCCCGGAATCGTCGGACAAGAAGCGGGGCCCCGTCGGCCGTTTCACCTACTGGATCACGGACCAAAAGGTCTATGAGAAACCCTCCCCGAGAAAGGCGCCGCTATGACCGAACGGATCGAAGTGCCGGACTACCGGCAGCAGAGCGAAGCGGTGGCCGCCCGGTTCCGCGCCCTGCGCGAGCGCCCGGTCAAGCTCAGCGTGGAGGGCCTCGGCAAGCGTTTTGAGACCCGCAAGGGCACGGTGGAGGCGCTCCGGGAGATCAGTCTCGAGGTCCACCGCCGGGAGTTTGTTTCGGTCATCGGACCCTCGGGCTGCGGGAAATCCACGCTCATCCGCATCCTCGCCGGGCTCGACTACCCGACCGGCGGGCGCTTCCTGCTGGACGGCAAGCCGGTCCTCGGCCCCGGCGCCGACCGCGGCATGGTCTTTCAAAGCTACACCCTGTTTCCCTGGTTGACGGTGAAGAAGAACGTCATGTTCGGGCTCGAGGTCAACGGACGCTCCGGCAGCGCGGTGGAGCAGGAGGCCCTGCAGTGGATCGAGCTGGTCGGCCTCCGCCAGGCCGCCGATTCCTACCCGAGTCAGCTGTCGGGCGGCATGAAGCAGCGGGTGGCGATCGCCCGCGCCCTCGCCAACCAGCCACAAATCCTCTTCATGGACGAGCCCTTCGGCGCGCTCGACGCACAGACCCGCGCCCAGATGCAGGCCTACCTCCTACAGATCTGGAAAAACGTGGATGTCACCATCCTCTTCGTGACCCACGACCTGGACGAGGCGATCTACCTCTCCGACCGCATCCTCGTGCTCAAGGCCAACCCCGGCGAGGTCGAAGAATTCATCGAAAACCCGGTGCCCCGCCCGCGCGGCCCGGAGCAGTTTCTCTCGGGGGAATTTCTCGCCATGAAGAAACGCCTCGAGGAACTGATCCACCCCAAGAAGGAAACCAGCTTCGAAAAGCTGCCCCTCGTCCGAATGACCCCGGTGGGCGACGACGTCGAATAGCCATGAGCCCCTCTCCAGAACAATGGTCCCGCATGACCTGGCCGGAACTCGATCGATGGATCCGAGGCGGCGGGGAGGCCGTGCTTTTCCCGCTCGGGGCGACCGAGCAGCACGGCCCGCACCTGGGCTGCGGGATGGACAGCGCACTGGCGGAGCGGCTTTGCGGGGAACTGGCCGCCCGAACGGGCGTGCCGGCCCTGCCGACGCTGCCCTACACCTGCTCCATCGGCCATTCGCGGCGCTGGCCGGGAACGCTGGCCCTCTCGCCCGCGACCCTGATCGCCCTGCTTTGCGAGCTCGGCGACTGGCTCCACCACGCCGGCATCCGCCGGATATTTTTCGTCAACTGCCATGTCGGCAACCGGGCACCGCTGGACTGCGCCATCGACACCCTGCGCTGCCGCTACGACGACCTCATGCTGGTCGGCTGGAACGTCGGCGAACTCGGCCCGGAGCTCGAGGCGGCCTTCACGGCCGACGCAGGCGATTGGCACGCCAACGCCGCCGAGACCAGCCTGATGCTGGCGCTCGCGCCGGAACTGGTGCGCCCCGGGGAGCTGGCCGGGGCCGACGACCCCGACCGGACCGTCGGCCGCGTCTTCCGCCACCCCGTCAACCGCACCAGCCTGAACGGCGTGACCGGCCGCCCGAGCGAAGCCACCGCAGCGGCGGGCGCGCGCCTCTTCGAACGGCTCTGCGAGGCCTTGGCCGCACGCATCCGGGTCGGCTTGGAGGAAGCGCCTCCGCTTCCCCATTCCTATTTCGAACGTATTTGAAAATCCATTACACCATGAGCGAGAGCATCTATGCCAAATACAAGCAGTCCCGCGGCCGCATCTACGAGTCCGCGCCCGTCCCGTCCTCCGAGGTCGCGGAAGCGCGGCGGGCGCTCGAAGCCGCCGGGGTCAAGTACTGCGCCGGCAACTACGTCGACCTCCACGGCGTGCCCAAGGGCAAGGTCGTCCCCTTGTCCCATTTCGAGGAGTTCGCGGCGGGGTCCGAGCTCTACACCGGCTACGCGCTGGACGGACTCGGCCAACGTCCGAACGACGACGAGATCGCTTCCGTTCCGGACCTCGGCATGATCATCCCGCTCCCTTGGAATCCGGAGATCGCCTGGTTCCCGGCGGACAACACCCTGCACGGCAAGCCCTACGAGGTGAACGCGCGGGTGCTCCTGCAGAAGGTGCTGCGCGAGGCCGCGGAGATGGGCTTCGGGATGAACCTCGGGATCGAGTGCGAAGTCTTCGTCCTGCGCCGGACGCCGGACGGGCGGCTGGAGATTCCCAACGACGACGACAACCTCAACAAGAGCTGCTACGACTTCAAGCGCTTCATGGACCGCTACGGCTGGCTCGACAAGATGGCGACGACGATCGACCGCCTCGGATGGGAGCTTTATTCCTTCGACCACGAGGATGCCAACTCGCAGTTCGAATTCGACTTCAAGTATGCCGACGCGCTCACGATGTGCGACCGCTTCGTCTTCTTCCGCTACATGGCCAAGCACTTCGCGGGCGAGGAGGGCCTGATCGCCACCTTCATGCCCAAGCCCTTCGCGGACAAGACCGGCAGCGGGGCGCATTTCAACATGTCGCTCTACGACCGGGAGACCGGCAAGAACCTTTTCCAGCGCGCCAAGAAGGACGACCCCCGCGGCCTCGGCCTGAGCGAGCTCGGCTACCAGTTCAGCGCCGGCATCCTCAAGCACGGCCCGGCGCTCTGCGCGGCCTTCGCGCCGACCGTCAACAGCTACAAGCGCCTGGTCCGTCGCGGTCTCATGAGCTACTACTCCTGGGCCCCGGTCTTCAACTCCTACGGCAGCAACAACCGGACGAACTCCCTGCGCGTGCCGATGGCCGGAGGACGGGTCGAATCGCGCAACGCCGACGCCGCCTGCAACCCCTACCTGGCGGCGGCCCTCGCGCTGGCGGCCGGGCTGGAGGGTATCCGCGAGCGGCTCGACCCCGGCGACCCGCAGGAGGACAACTTGTATGAACTGTCGGCCGACGCGCTGGCGGCCCGGGGCATATCCGAGCTGCCCCGCTCCCTCGACGAAGCCGTGGCCGCCTTCGCCGCCGATCCCTTCGTCGAACAGACGCTCGGCACCGACCTGCGCAGGGAGTTCATCAGCTACAAATCCGAAGAATGGCGCCAGTACCACCAACGCATCAGCCAATGGGAGGTCGACCAGTACGCGCGGCTGTTCTAGGAAGGGAGTTGGTTTTCGGTTTCCAGTTTTCGGTTCCCAGTTTTCGGTTTTTGGTTCCCAGTTTTCAGTTTTGCCTACGCGCTACGCCCCTTACGTCGCATCCCGAATCCCGCACCTCGCATCTCGTATCCATGAAACCCATACATGAACAAACCATCCCCGGCGGCGGCATGTGGTCCAAGGTGATCGGCCGCGGCAAGACGCTGCGCCTGACCGACCTGGAGGGTCGCGCCAATGTCGGCATGCTGCTCTACAATGCGCTGGAGAAGCAAGAGCGCTACAACATGCCCGACACCTTGAAAGGGCAGCACATCTTCTACCTGACCGCCCCGTTCTGCGTCCATTCGGACATGGGCCGGCTCTTCTGCTCGATCACGGAGGACAGCGCGGGCTGGCACGACACGGTCTGCGGATGCTCGGATCCGGAGCTGGTGGCGACGAAGTACGGCCGCCGGAGCTTCCAAGAGGCCCGCAACGACTGCTACCGCGACGCCCGCAGCTGCTTCCTGATCGAGCTGGCGAAGTGGGGTCTGGGCAAACGCGACCTGGTGCCGAACCTCAACTGGTTTTCCAAAGTCGTGCCCGACGGGGAGGGCCGCCTGCGCTTTGTTCCCGGCGCCTCCGCGCCCGGCAGCACGGTTGCCCTGCGCTTCGAGATGGACACGCTGGTCGTGCTCAACACCTGCCAGCACCCGCTCGACCCGAATCCGGACTACGCACCCGGCGAGGTGAAACTCGCAGTCCTCGAAACGCCCGAGCCGACGGCCGACGACCCCTGTTTCCAGTCGAGGCCCGAAAACCTCCGTGCTTTCGAAAACACCCGGACCTATCACCAGCTACGTTTCTAATGAATCACTCCGCCGCAGCGCGCAGCTTCAGCAAGCCTTCCTTGCCCGAGCACATGGGCCGCTCCCGGACGCTCGCTGAAGCGTCGCGCTACGCCACAGCTCTCAAGACATGATCACCGAAAGCTCACTCTCTCCCGAAACCGCCGTTTATCGCGAGGTCGTCCCGGCCGGCGAGTTCTGGCTGCACGAAATCAAACGAGGCCAGACCCTCCGCATCGTGGACCTCGAGGGCAACCAGGCGGCGGACACGCTGTTCTACGACGCCCAGGATCCCGAGAACCGCTACAGCGCCTCGGACACCATCCGCCGCCAGGCGGCGCTCTACCTGACGACCGGGACCGAGCTGGTCTCCACCTTCGGCGACGTGTTGCTGCGGATCACCGCCGACACCTGCGGCCGTCACGACACGCTCGGCGGGGCCTGTTCGCGCGAGAGCAACACCATGCGCTACGCCCACGAGAAGGAGCACATGCACGCCTGCCGGGACAGCTTCATCCGCGGAGTCCAGAGCTGGGGGCCGGACTTCGGCAAGCGCGACATCACCTGCAACATCAATTTTTTCATGAACGTCCCCGTCACCCCCGAAGGCAAACTCAGCTTCGAGGACGGGATCTCCGCGCCGGGGCGCTACGTCGAGCTGCGGGCGGAGCGCGACGTGGTCTGCCTGATCTCGAACTGCCCCCAGCTCAACAACCCCTGCAACGCCTACAATCCCACGCCGGTCGAAGCGATTGTCTGGGCCTAGCGCGCAGCTTTTGCAAGCGCTACCCCCGCCGCAACCGCCAGACCTTACTAACGTGTGCGAAAGCATTTTCACTATAAAATCCCCTCCTGCTCCGATAGGAGCGGCCCGTCCCGGCGTAACTGAGCGAAGCCGGATGCCCGAAGGGAGGGGGTGGTTGCCTCTCCTGCAAATACTTTCGGACATTTTATAAACTTCTCCTTCCGACGAAAGACGCTCGCTGAAGCGTCGCGCTACCATCCTGCCATGTTTCAAAAAGTCCTGATCGCCAACCGCGGCGAGATCGCCTGCCGCATCATCCGCACGCTCGACCGGCTCGGGGTGGCCTCGGTGGCCGTTTATTCCGAGGTCGATCGCAATCTGCCGCACGTGGCCATGGCCGGCGAGGCCCATTGCATCGGGCCCTCGCCGGTGAGCGAGAGCTACCTCAAGGCGCAGGCCCTGCTGGCGGTCGCGCGGGAGAGCGGGGCGGAGGCGATCCATCCCGGTTACGGTCTGCTCAGCGAGAACGCCGACTTTGCGCGGGACTGCGAAACGGCGGGCCTCGCCTTTGTCGGCCCCACGCCGGAGCAGATGCGGACCTTCGGGCTCAAGCACGAGGCCCGGCGCATCGCGGGGGAGAGCGGCGTTCCCCTGCTGCCGGGCAGCGGCCTACTGGCGGACCTCGAAGCGGCGCGGGCGGCGGCGCGAGACATCGGCTATCCTGTGATGTTGAAGAGCACGGCGGGCGGCGGCGGGATTGGGATGCAGGTCTGCGCGAACGAGGCGGAGCTCGGCGAGGCCTTCGACCGGGTCGAGCGACTGAGTCGAAGCCACTTCGGTCAGGGCGGGATCTTTCTCGAAAAATTCGTGCGGCACGCCCGACACCTCGAGGTGCAGGTCTTCGGCGACGGCCGCGGCGGGGTGGTCTCGCTCGGCGTGCGCGACTGCTCGGCCCAGCGCCGCAACCAGAAGGTGATCGAGGAAACGCCGCCGCCAAATGTATCCGAAAAAGTGATACGTGAACTCCAAGAAGCGGCGCTCCGCCTGGCCGAGGCGGTCTCCTATCGTTCGGCCGGCACGGTCGAGTTCATCTACGACAACGACGGCGGGGCATTCTACTTCCTCGAAGTGAACACCCGGCTCCAAGTCGAGCACGGCGTGAGCGAACTGGTCACCGGCGTGGACTTGGTCGAGTGGATGCTGCGGCTGGCCGCGGGTGAGTTCGACTTGCCCGAGGGGCCGCGGCTGCTTCCGGTTCGCGGCCATGCCGTCCAAGCCCGCCTCTATGCGGAGAACCCGGCGCGGGGATTCCAGCCCTCCAGCGGGCTGCTGACGCAGGTGCGCTTCCCCGCAGAAGTCCGCTGCGACCACTGGGTGGCCGCCGGCACGGAGGTCAGCCCGTTCTACGATCCGCTTCTGGCCAAGCTCCAAGTGCTCGGGCGGGACCGGACGGAGGCGGTCGAGGGCCTCGGGCGGGCGCTCGCGGAGACCCGGCTGGACGGAATCGAGACGAATCTCAGCTACCTGCGCTCGATTGTCGCGAGTCCCGTCTTCCGTGAGGGGCGCGTGGTCACCCGCAGCCTCGCGGAGCATGCCTACGAGCCGCGCAGTTTCGAGGTGCTGCGCTCCGGCACGATGACCACGGTGCAGGACTTCCCCGGGCGCATCGGCTATTGGGAAGTAGGGGTTCCGCCCTCGGGTCCGATGGACTCCCTCGCTTTCCGGCTGGGCAACCGCCTGCTCGGCAATCCCGAGTCGGCGGCCGGACTGGAGCTGACGGCGACCGGCCCGCGGCTCGAGTTCCATGCCGCCGCGACCGCGGTGCTGACCGGGGCGCGCATGGAGGCCCGGCTCGACGGCGAGCCGGTCGAATGCTACCGGCCCTTCGAGATAGCGGCCGGCGCCGTGCTCGACCTCGGGCGGGCCGACGGTCCCGGGGTGCGCGGCTACCTGCTACTGAAGGGCGGGCTCGACTTGCCGGAGTACCTCGGCAGTCGCTCCACCTTCACGCTCGGCAAGTTCGGCGGCCACGGCGGGCGGGCCCTAAGGGTCGGAGATGTGCTGCATCTGGGGAACGAAACGGGACTGACGCCGCCGAAAGACGGGATTCCGGGGCGTCCTCCCGAACTGACGCACCAGTGGGAGGTCGGCGTGCTCTACGGTCCCCACGGCGCGCCGGACTTTTTCACTCCCGGCGACATCGAACGCTTCTTCACCACCGAGTGGGAGGTGCACTACAACTCCGCGCGGACAGGGGTCCGGCTGATCGGGCCAAAGCCCGAATGGGCGCGCGAGGACGGCGGCGAGGCGGGCCTGCACCCCTCCAATATCCATGACAACGCCTATGCGATCGGCGCGATCGACTTCACCGGGGACATGCCGGTGATCCTCGGGCCCGACGGGCCCAGCCTCGGCGGCTTCGTTTGTCCGGCGGTGGTGATCCAGTCCGAACTTTGGAAAATAGGCCAGCTCCGGCCGGGCGACCGCGTCCGCTTCCGCTGCGTCGGCCGGGAGGAAGCCGAGCTGCACCGGAACCGCTACGAGGCTTACCTCGACGGCGATGAGCCGGCCCCGCCGACCCTCGGGGAGGCCCGGGGCTTTGTGCCTGCGGACGGCGATGCGATCCTCCACGATTCCGGCGAGGGAGCCGAGCGCTTGGTGGTCCGCCAGGCCGGCGACGCCTACCTGCTCGCGGAGATCGGGCCGATGGTGTTGGACTTCAAGCTCCGCTTCCACGTCCACGTGCTGTACGAGGCGCTGTGCGCGGAGCGCTTTCCGGGCATACTCGACCTCACTCCGGGCATCCGCTCGCTGCAGGTCCACTTCGATCCCGGCGCGGTGGCGGCGGAGTCGGTGGCGGCCTGGCTGGTCGCGACCAACGCGAAGCTGCCGCCGCTCGAGGACCTCACCGTGCCCTCCCGGATCGTGAACCTGCCGCTCTCTTGGGACGATCCGGCCACACAGGAGGCGACCCGCAAATACATGCAGTCCGTCCGGGCCGACGCGCCTTGGTGCCCCGACAACATCGAGTTCATTCGGCGTATCAACGGACTGGATACGCGCGAAGCGGTCCATGAGATCGTTTTCGGGGCAAGTTACGTGGTGCTGGGGCTGGGCGACGTCTATCTCGGCGCCCCGGTGGCCACGCCGCTCGATCCCCGGCACCGCCTGGTGACCACGAAGTACAACCCCGCCCGCACCTGGACGCCCGAAAACGCGGTCGGTATCGGCGGGGCCTACCTCTGCATTTACGGGATGGAAGGGCCCGGCGGCTACCAGTTCGTCGGCCGCACGATCCAGATGTGGAACCGCTACCGGAGCACGCGCTCCTTCGAGCCGGGCAAGCCTTGGCTCCTGCGCTTCTTCGACCAGATTCGCTACTATCCGGTTACGGCGGAGGAACTGGAGCGGCTGCGGGCGGACTTCCCGGAAGGCCGCTTCGAGCCGAAGATCGAGGAGGCCGAGTTCAGCCTCGGCGACTACCTCGAATTCCTGGATCGCGAGCGCGCGTCGATCGCCGCGTTCAAGGCCAAGCAGCAGGCCGCCTTCGATGCGGAGCGCGAGCGTTGGGCGGCGGCGGGGCTCTTGGAGATCGCCGATGAGGTCGAGCTTCCCGCCGAGGCGGCGGTCGATTTGGCGCACGGGGTCGAAGCCGTCGAGAGCCCGGTGGCCGGAAGCGTTTGGAAGGTGTTGGTGGCGGAGTCCGGTGCGCGGGTGGAGGCCGGGCAAACGCTGGCTATCGTCGAATCGATGAAAATGGAAGTTGCGGTCGACGCCCCCGTGGCCGGGACGCTGTCGGCATGTTTTTGCTGCGCCGGCCGCAGCGTCTCGCCCGGGCAGGTGCTCTTCGGGATTCGTCGGGACGGCTGAGGCATGCGTCTGGTTTCGAAGCTGAAATCCTTCTTATGAAACTTGATCTCACTAGTCTTCGCCGCGCCTATGCGGACGGATCGCTGACCGTCCGCGGCTTGGTGGCAAGCATCCACGAGCGCATCCAAGCCTGCGACAATCCCGCGATTTGGATTCATGTGATGGACGCGGACGCGCTGGAGCCCTTTCTGAAGCGTTTGGAGGCGGCCGACCCGCGGTCGCTGCCGCTTTACGGGGTGCCTTTCGCGATCAAGGACAACATCGACCTGGCGGGTGTGCCGACCACGGCGGCCTGCCCGGCCTTCGCCTACACGCCGGGGGTTTCGGCGCCGGTCGTGGAGCGGCTGATCCGGGCCGGGGCGATTCCGATCGGCAAGACGAATCTGGACCAGTTCGCCACGGGCTTGGTCGGCCTTCGCTCGCCTTACGGCGCTCCCCGCAATCCCTTGGCACCGGACCGGGTGCCGGGCGGATCGAGCAGCGGATCGGCGGTGGCTTTGTCGGAGGGGCTCGCGAGCTTCTCGCTGGGCACGGACACGGCCGGCTCCGGCCGCGTGCCGGCGGCCTTCAACCGGCTCTGGGGCGTCAAGCCGAGCCGGGGCCGCTTGAGCACGCGCGGGGTGGTGCCGGCCTGCCGGAGTCTGGACTGCGTGTCGATTTTCGCCCTGAACGCGGCGGATAGTCTGGCGGTGCTCGGGGTGGCGGAAGGCTATGATGCGGAGGACGCCTATTCGCAGCCCTTGAAGGACCGACCGATTTTCCGCAGCCGCAAGCTCGGCGTTCCGCGGCCGGAGCAGCTGGTTTTTTTCGGTGACGCGGACTACGCCCTGGCTTGGGAGCGGGCCCTCGTGATGCTGCGCGAAAAAGGTTGGGAGCTGGTGGAGATCGATTTCGCTCCCTTTCTGGAAGCGGCGCGCCTGCTCTACGAGGGACCTTGGGTCGCGGAGCGTTACACCGCTTTGGAGGACTTTTTAAAGCGGAAGCCCGAGGACTTCTTTCCGGTCACCCGGAGCATCATTTCCGGCGGGGCGGGGCCCTCCGCGCGCGACGCCTTCGCCGCGCAATACCGGCTGGCGGAGCTGCGCCGGGCCTCCGAGGCGGCCTGGACGGGGTTGGCGGCGATCGTGACGCCGACGGCGGGCGGCTTCCCCACCCTCGCGGAAGTGCAGGCGGACCCGATCGGGCCGAACTCCCGGCTCGGCAGCTACACCAACTTCATGAACCTGCTGGACCTTTGCGCCGTCGCGGTGCCGGCGGGGGACACGGAGGCCGGGCTGCCCTTCGGGCTCACTTGGATCGCCCCGAGGGACTGCGACCGCTCCCTGATCGCGATCGCCGACCGGGGTCCCGAAGGGCTCGGCGATCCGGACGAGTGGCTGGACCTCGTGCTTTTCGGCGCCCACATGCGCGGGCTGGCCTTTGGCGGACAGGTCGAGGCGCTCGGTGGGCGCTTTGTGGCCGAGGTCGAAACCGCTCCGCAGTACCGCATGGTCCACCTGCCCGAGCCCAAGCCCGAGCGACCCGGCGTCCTGCGGGTGCGCGAGGGCGGCCGCGCCATCCGGGGCGAGCGCTGGTCCTTTCCCCGCGCCGCCGTGGGCGCCTTTCTGGCGGGCATCCGGCGTCCGCTCGGTCTGGGCGAGATCGAATTGTCCGACGGACGGCGCTGCCACGGCTTCCTCTGCGAAGCCGCCGCGGCGGAGGGCGCCGAGGATATCTCGGCCTTCGGCGGGTGGCGGCCTTTTTTGGAAAGGTCGTAGCGCGGTGCTTTCGCCCGCGTGCGGTGGGGCGGCGCGGTGCGGACGGACCGCGTCTGAAGAGCGTGGCTACTGTGTTTGGCGTAGCGGGGTGCTTCAGACCCCTTGCGGTGGAGCGGTGCGGTGCGGACGGGCGCTTGGTGAACCGGCGCGCTACGGGCGTTGAATTACAGCTGCTCGATAGCCTCGAGTTTGAAGGCGTTCAGCACTTCCTTGATCTTCGCGTCATTTCCGGATCAATACGACTGTGTGCGGCAAAATTCTTCATGAAAAAAGAGCGCACTGCAAGTGCCACACAGTTCAAGAGGTCTTGTGGCTTCGGCTGGGCGAACGGCACCGGGAAGGCGGTCAGTAGAAGACCTTTTCCAGGCAGAGGCCTTTGGCCGGAGCGGTGACGATGCGGTGGGTGCGCTCGCGGGATTCGAGGATGGCGCTGATCTCCTCGGGGTGGAGGCGGCCGCGGCCGGTCCAGTAGAGCGCGCCGGCGAAGCTGCGGACCATCCGGTAGAGGAAGCCGCTGCCCTCGGCGGTCAGACGGAGGTGACGGCCCCGGCGCTTGAGCTCGAGGCGGGTGACGGTTTTGACCGGGTTCGGATCGCTGTCCTTGCCGTGGCTGGCGCTGTAGGCGGTGAAGTCGTGGGTGCCGGTGAGGCGGCGGGCGGCTTCGGACATGGCCTCCCAGTCGAGCGCGACGTCGCGACAGGCCCAGACGTAGCGGTCCTCGAGGGGATCGGCACGGCCGAGGTGGAAACGGTACTGGTAACGTTTGCCTTTGGCGGAATGGCGGGCGTGGAAGTCCTCGGCCACGCGGCGGACGGATTCGATCCGAATGCTGGTCGGGAGGATGGAGTGAAGGGCGCGGACCAGCTTGCCGGGATCGTGCGGCCAGTCCGCGTCGAAGTGGAAGCACTGGCCGCGGGCGTGGACCCCGGCGTCGGTCCGGCCGCTGCCTTGGATCAGCAGCTCGCGGGCGAAGACGCGCGAGAGGGCGGCTTCGAGCTGGTTTTGCACGCTGCCGCCCGAAGGCTGGCGCTGCCAGCCGTCGAAGTCGGTGCCGTCGTAGGCGCAGATGCATTTCCAGCGCATGGGAATGGACTCTTGCCAGGCCTGAGAGGGATGCAAGGCTGCGGTGGATGGTGGATTTTTGCGAACGGATCGGCGCTGCGGGTTCCGTCGCCTGTGACGGCGACGGGGCGAACCGGGAGGTTCGCCCTCCGGGCTTGCGTTTTTGGAGGGCGGAGTTCCACCTTCGCCCCGCCGCCGTGGAGGCGGCGCAAGGCGGTGGTCGGGCCTGCGGTGGATCGGCGGGTGCGGGGTTGCGGGGGCGAGGGGTTGTGGCGCGGTGTTTTGGGGCTTGCGGCGCGTCGGGCGCTGCGGGTTCCGTCGCCTGTGACGGCGACGGGGCGAACCGGGAGGTTCGCCCTCCGGGCTTGCGTTTTTGGAGTGCGGAGTTCCACCTTCGCCCCGCCGCCGTGGAGGCGGCGCAAGGCGGTGGTCGGGCCTGCGGTGGATCGGCGGGTGCGGGGTTGCGGGGGCGAGGGGTTGTGGCGTTGTTTTTTGGGGGTTGTGGCGCGTCGGGCGCTGCGGGTTCCGTCGCCTGTGACGGCGACGGGGCGAACCGGGAGGTTCGCCCTCCGGGCTTGCGTTTTTGGAGTGCGGAGTTCCACCTTCGCCCCGCCGCCGTGGAGGCGGCGGAAGGCGGTGGTCGGGCTTGCGGTGGATCGGCGGGTGCGGGGTTGCGGGGGCGAGGGGTTGTGGCGCGGTGTTTTGGGGCTTGCGGCGCGTCGGGCGCTGCGGGTTCCGTCGCCTGTGACGGCGACGGGGCGAACCGGGAGGTTCGCCCTCCGGGGGAGGCTTTGGTATGTTAGCTGAACTGGAGCTTTGGCAGCATGTGACGGTGGCGTTGGGGGCCTTTCTGGTGGGGCTCGGCAAGGGGGGGCTGCCGGGGGTGGGTAATTTGACGGTGGTGCTGATGGCGTTGGCGCTGCCGCCCAAGGCTTCGGTCGGGATACTGTTGCCGATTCTGATCTCGGCGGACGTGGTGGCGGTGCTCGTCTACCGGCGGCACGCGCTCTGGCGCTACATCGGGCGACTGGCACCTTGGACGGTGGCGGGGATCGTGGTGGGTTATTTCGTCTTCAGCCGCGTGAACGACGCGCAGGTGCGGGTGATGATCGGGGTCATCCTCCTGGCCATGACGGCGGTGCACTTTTTCCGCAAATGGCTGCGGCGGCACGCCACGGAAGAGGACGCCCTGCCGCACCACCCGGTGTTCATCGCCGCGACGGGCATGGTGGGCGGCTTCGCCACGATGGTGGCGAACGCGGCGGGCCCGGTGGCGGCGCTCTACTTCATCGCCTCGGGGCTGCCGAAGTACGCCTTCATCGGAACCTCGGCCTGGTTCTTCATGCTGGTGAACCTGTTCAAGCTGCCCTTCATGGTCGACTTGGAGATCATCGATTTCGGCTCGCTCGGCTTCAGCGCCAGCTTTATGGTTTACTCCGTTCTCGGCGCGCTGACGGCCCCCTTCCTCGTGCGCTTCATCAACGAGCGCTTTTTCGAGCTGCTGATCTGGGTCTTTATCGTGGTTGGGGGGCTGAAGCTGGTATTTTGAGAGGCGGGATAAGGGACGGAGTCCGGCGAGCCCCCCGTTCATCCTCGTCCTCTTCCTCGTCCTCTTACTCCTCCTCTTCTTCCTCGTCCTCTTACTCCTCTCCCTCCTACTCATCCTCGCTCGGGTTTGGTGCAATGTGATCGACTCCGGCAAGCTGCCGGGAGTATGAGGAAGACTGTGAGTAGGAGGAAGAGTATGAGTAAGAGGACGAGGATGAGTGTGAGGAAGAGGTTGAAAAGGAGGGGGCGCGTGAGAAGCGGGGGCGGGTATCGATGGGATGAACCTTTTTGCTCGACCTCTTTTGGACGCTTGAACCATGGCGCGTAAATCCAGCCGCAAACTTTGGGCCGAGTATGTGAAGACCGGCGCTCGCGGGCCGCGCCGGGAGCTGGGGCTCGAGCAGGGCCCGAGCGGGCGCTTCAGCGGGTTGGTGCTGGGGATCGACCCGAGCCTGCGGGGCAGCGGCTTCGCCGTGCTGGACTACCGCTCGAGTCGGGAGATCAAGGTCTTGGAGAGCGTCACGCTCAAACTGAAGCCGAAGCCGACGATGATCGACTGCCTCGGCGCGATCGGCAACCAGGTGGAGGACTTCGTGGACCAGCATGCCATCCGGCACGTGGCGGTGGAGCAGACGATCTACGTGCAGAACTTCCAGACCGCTCAGATCCTCGGGGCCGCCCGCGGCGCGGCCATCGCGGTGGCGGCGATGCGGGGCCTGCCGGTTTTCGAGTATGCGCCGCTGCGGGTAAAGCAGGCGGTGGTGGGGGCCGGGCGTGCCAGCAAGGAGCAGGTGGCCCGCACGCTGCGCCAGCTGACCGGGATGGACTTCGAGGCGCGGCTGGACGAGTCCGACGCGGCCGCCGTGGCGCTGTGTCACGCCTTTACCTGGCGGGGCTGAGGTAGCGGAGCGAGGTGGACATTCGTTCCAACTACGGCATATTTTTCGACATGCCCCAAACCCAAACCCATCCCGTCGACCCCGGCTTCGGCCCGACCGACAACGAGCTGCGGCTTCAGGCGCTCAACCACACCAAGGACCGTCTGCTGAGCATCGTCAGCCACGATCTGCGCTCGGCCATCGCGGGCGTCCTTTCCCTCGCGAAGCTCCAGGCCCAGCGGCTGGAGGCGGGCGAGCTGGAAGAAGCGCGGCGGCTGAACGGCCTGATCCGCCACTCCACCGCGAACGCCGACGACTTGATCCGCGATCTCGTCAACTGGATGCGCAGTCACGGCCAGGAGATTCATTTCCGGCTGGAGCCGCTCGATGTGTGCGAGTTGGTCGAGGTCGAAGTCGAGCGGCTGCGGCCCCAGGCCGCGCAGAAGGACCAAAGCCTGCGTATCCAGATGGAGGATACGGGAATCTTGAAAGGCGACCGCTACATGCTGCAATCGGTCCTTCGGAACCTGCTGGGCAACGCGGTCAAATTCTCCAAACCCGGGGGCGAGATCGTCGTTTACGTGGCGCGGCAGCCCGGGCAATGGGAATTCCAAGTCCGGGACCGCGGCATCGGGATGAGCCCGACCGTGCGGGAGCTGCTGTTGAAGATCGATGCCCGCAAACAGCGGGCGGGGACGGCGGGCGAGCAGGGCTCGGGCTTCGGCCTGCTGCTTTGCGACGACTTCATTCAGCGCCACGGGGGTCGGCTCTCGGTGCAGACGGCCGAGGGCGAGGGGACGACGGTGAGTTTCACGGTGCCGGAATTGTTGGGCTGAGCGCGGGGGATTGGCCTGACGGCTTGCGTCGGGGCGGTGAGGAGGTTTAGCCTTCGGGCATGGCAGAGACGGTTTTCATCACGGGAGTCAGCTCGGGTCTGGGGCACGGGCTGGCGAAGGTATTTCTGGAGCGCGGGGCGCGCGTCTATGGCTGCAGCCGCCGGGAGCCGGAGGACTTGGTCCGGCGGGGCCTGGCCTTCGAAGCGGTCGACTTGGCCGACCAGACTGCGGGCGCGCCCGCCGTCGAGCGCCTGATCGCCGACGCCAAGGGATTCGATCTGGTGGTCCTGAACGCGGGCAAGCTCGGCAAGATCCGCGACATGCGGGAGACGCCGCTGGAGGATATCCGCGAGACCATGGAGATCAACGTCTTCGCCAACAAGTGGCTGCTCGACCTGTTGTTCGCCAAGCTGGCGGCGATCCGGCAGGTCGTCGCGATCTCCTCCGGGGCCTCGCAGTCCGGCAGCCGCGGCTGGAACGGCTACAGCCTTTCCAAGGCGGCGCTCAACATGCTGGTCAAGCTCTACGCGGGCGAGTACCCCGAGGCGCACTTCACCGCCTTGGCCCCCGGCTTGGTCGATACCGCCATGCAGGACTACCTGACGAGTCTGCCGGAAGACGGGCGCTACAAGCCGTTGGAAAAGCTGAAAAAGGCCAAGGGCACGCCCGACATGCCCGACGGAGAGAGCTGCGCGCGCAAGCTGGTGGAGGTCTTCCCCCGACTGCTGGAGCGGGAAAGCGGTGAATACGCGGACGTCCGCAAACTCTAGGGTGACGTCGGCTTTGAGGGCGTAGCGCGCAGCTTCAGCAAGCGGGCGGTGGAGTGGCGGCGGTGCGTACGAACGCTTGCTGAAGCTGCGCGCTACGGGTTGAGTTTGGAAATTTGCTTGCGCCGTCCATTCTCGGGAGTGCTCTGGAGGAACATGCCGTCGTTCATGAAAACCAACGACCGGTGGCGGTCGCGCCTTCCACACTGGGAGGTCGACGGGCATTGGCATTTCGTTACGATCCGCTGCCATGGCAGCCTGCCACTTCCGATCCGGAATAAGATCCAAGAGATCTATGATTCCCTTCAAAACGTCGAGGCGCACTCGGACGAGTTCTCAAAACTTCAGCGGCAGTATTTCATGACCGCCGAAAAGTATCTGGACCGCGGCGAAGGCTTCGCGCCCTTCAAAGACGCGGTGGCGTGCGAGGCCTGTTTGGAGGCGTTCTCCTTCCTCGATTCCGAAGGCTGGCACTCGGGCGAAGTCGTTCTGATGCCGAACCATATACACTTTCTTTCGATTCGCGTTCGGGACGGCCTACCCCTCCGTGAAGCGCTCTCCCGCTTCAAGGGCCGGAGCGCTCGTGGGATCAACCGTCGGCTCGGCCGCTCCGGCCGCTTCTGGCAGCAGGACTGGTTCGACCGGTGGATGCGTGACGAGGCGGAACTCGCGCGCACGGTCCGTTACATTCGCAATAATCCGGTCGCCGCCGGCCTCGCCCGCGATTGGAAGAGCTACCGTTGGCGAATCAGTCGCCTCAATCCATGACTCTACCGCCGCACCCGTAGCGCGCAGCTTCAGCAAGCGTTCGTACGCACCGCAACTCGTCCACCGCACGCTTGCTGAAGCTGCGCGCTACGGGTGCCGCTCCATGATTTTCCAATCACGGGGCCGTCCTTACAATGGCGAAAGTCATGTTGGAAGGAAAAGAACCCGGCTTTCGCCCGCTACGGCCTTCGCTGGCTCCGGACTCCGGAGGGAAAGGATGCGGATCGGGTCGAACCTTAGGAGGTCTTTGACGCACGGATCGGGGGACCCGCCCGCGTGAAGTCCGGATGCTCGCCGCGGCTGGAATCGTTCCTCGGGGAGTCAAGCTTGCAGCGGGTGCACGGCATCGTCGCCGATTGCGTACGCCCGCGCCGTTCGCGGAATCGCCATGGCGGACCCACCCGTGAAGCGGGAAAAAGCGGGGAGCACGCCATGCTCCGCATCGAGGATAAAAGCGGGCAGCCGAAGCGTATCGTTGCGGGCGTCCAGACGGGCCATGGGGTGGTGGTGGCCGCCGAGGCGATAGAGGGACGTTGCAGTCGGAGGGAGGGGATCATGCACCAAAAGGAAGGGGCCGAGCTCGAGTTGCCCGCCGGCGGACTCGATCCGCCAAGCTTCGGGCAGAAGCGGGAAGTGGCGGTCGTGGTTGCCGGTGATGAGCCGCATCCGGACGGGGGTGGTTTGACGCCAGGCGGCGACTTGCTCGACCACCGTGCGGCTCATTCCGTCGCGGTGGTGGATGAGGTCTCCGAGGATGTAGATGGTTTCCGTATCCGTGGCGTCGATACAGTGCTTGAGCCGGGCGAGGTCCTCGGCGAGGACTCCTTGGGGAAGGGGGAGGCCGCGGCGGCGGAAGGACTCGTCCTTGCCCCAGTGGAGGTCGGCCACCAGCAGGACTCGGCGGGCGGGCCAGTGGATGGTGCGCTCCGGGAGGAGGTGCAGCCTTTCGCCGCGGAGCTCGATCGGGTGGTGGGGCATGGCTTGGATCAGGCGTTGAGCGGTTGTTTCTTCATCCACTCGAACCGGGAGTCGAGTCTTTCGGTCGAGAGACGGCCGACCAGACGGTCGGCCAGCCGGGGGAGCGCCACAGGGGAGCGCCCGGCGAGCGGGCAGGCCACGTGGGACGGCCGCCTCGGCTACGGGGGTCGGCTCCTTGGGCGGTCTTCGCTCGCGGGGTGACGCGGGACGGGGCTATTTCGACTTCAGGAAGTCGCGACTTTCGCGGCGGATGCGCTTGATCTTGGACTCGTTGCGCTTGAGGTCGCGTTTGTCCATGATGTCGATGAAGAGTTCGCCGTTCAGGTGGTCGACTTCGTGGAGGATGCAGCGGCCCAGCAGACCGTCGGCCTCGATCACGTGGGCGATCCCGTCGAGGTCTTGGAATTCGCAACGCACGCCAATCGGGCGGACGACCTTTCCGCGGACATCGGGGAAGGAGAGACAGCCTTCTTCGTAAACGTCCTCGGTCGGATCGATGATCCGGATCTTCGGGTTGCACAAGACCATCGGCATGATCAGGTCGAGCGGGCGCGTTTTGCCGTCGAGGCTGTGGCGGAAGGAGGGCTCCGCACCTTCCGGCGGGCGCACGTCGACCACGCAGAGCTGCAAGGCGCGGCCGATCTGTTGGGCGGCCAGGCCGATGCCTTCCTCTTCGTACATGGTCTCGATCATGTCGTCGGCGAGCTGGCGGAGCTCGTCGTTGAATTCGGTCACCGGTTCGCCTTTCTCCCGGAGGATGGGTTCGCCGTAGCGGGTTACGCGCAGAAGCATCCCGGCAGACTGGCAGCGCGATGCGGCGCTGTAAAGTCCGGGGATGCCGGTGCGCGGTCGCGTCGAAGCGTGTTCTGCGGTGGAATAAATTTCGGTCCCGCCCTATCTGTTCTCTTATGCGAGGTTTCAGGCATCTTGGTTTCATCGTTTTTCTTTTCGGTTTTGGCGCGTGTCAGGCGTCGGCGGAGCCGATCCAGGCCGCGCACACCACGGTCGAGCTGGTGGCGGAGCGGGATGCGCTCGTGCCGGGCGGGACCACCGAGCTGGCGCTGCATTTCGATTTGGAGGACCATTGGCACGTCTATTGGAAGAACCCCGGCGCGAGCGGCCTGCCGCTGGAGATCGAGTGGGAGTTGCCCGAGGGTTACGAGGTCGGGGAGATCCGCTGGCCCGCGCCGGAGCGGATTCCCTTGGGCGGACTGGTCAACTACGGCTACGAGGAGGAGGTGACTTTCGTGGTGCCGCTCTCCGTCCCGGCGAGTCTGGAGACGGGCGGGGAGCAGGTGATCCGGGCGGAGGCCTCTTGGTTGATTTGCAAGGAAATCTGCCTGCCGGGGGACGCGGAGTTCGAGCTGCGCCTGCCGGTCGCCGAGTCGGCCGGGCCGGGACCGAAGGCGGCGCTCTTCGAGGCGGCCCGGGCCAGCCTGCCGGAGGCGGAGCACCCCTGGAGCCTGTCGGGCGCGGTCGAGGGCGAAGAGCTCCGCGTCCGGATCGAAGCGGGCGGGGACGAGGAGATCCCGGCGGACCTTTATTTGTATGCCGGGAGCGAAGGGACTATCGATCCGAACGCCCCGCAGGCGGTCGCCTTCCAAGGCCCCGGGACCGCGATCCTGAGCGCCCGGCTGGACAATCCCTTTCTCGAGAATCCGGCTCCCGGGGCGATTGACGGCGTCCTCCAGTCGGGCGAAGAAAGCTGGGCCGTCTCCATCCCGCTCGGCGGGGCGGACGCCGGAGGGGGCGGCGCCAACGGAAACGGCGTCGGCCTCGAGGGCTGGCTGCTGGACCTCGGCCTGGCGGGCTGGCTGGTGCTGGCCTTCCTCGGAGGACTGATCCTGAACATCATGCCCTGCGTGCTGCCGGTTCTGTCGCTGAAGGTCTTTTCGCTGCTCAAGCACTCCGGGCAGACCCGCGGTCAATCGCTGGCGCACGGGCTGGCCTACACCGCCGGGGTGGTGGCGAGCTTCGTCGCCCTGGCGGGATTGTTGTTCGCCCTGCGCGCGGTCGGGGAGCGGATCGGCTGGGGCTTCCAGCTGCAGAGCCCCGGCTTCGTGGTGGCGCTGACGGTCCTGTTTTTTGTGTTCGGCCTGAACCTGCTCGGGGTCTTCGAGGTCGGCGGGAGCTTGGTGGGCGCGGACCGGAAGGTCTCGCAGCGGCGCGACTGGTTCGGCTCCTTCGGCACCGGCGTCCTTGCGGCCGTGGTCGGAGCGCCCTGCATCGGTCCCTTCGTGGGCGGGGTCAGCGGGGTGGCCCTCCAAGCCGAAGCGGCGACGGGAATCGCGGTCTTCGCGGTGATGGGCCTCGGCATGGCCGCGCCCTTTCTCCTGCTCGCGCTGTTCCCGACGCTCGTCGGCTACCTGCCGAAGCCCGGGCCCTGGATGGAGACTTTCAAGCAGTTGATGGGCTTCCTCCTGATGGGCGCGGTCGTCTTCCTCGTCTGGGTGGCCGGCACCTCCGGCGGGATGGCGGCGGTCACGCCGCTGCTCCTCGTCCTGCTCGCCGCCGCCGTGGGAGCTTGGATCTACGGCCGCTGGGGCGGCCCGGTCAAGTCGAAGGGAACCCGCCGGCTCGCCCTGCTGCTCGGGGCCGCCGCCATCTTGGGCCCGGCGGTCTGGGGGGCCGGGGCCGTGCGGGGGGCCTACGCCATACCGGACGATGCCGCGGCGGTCGAGGCCGACGGGAACTGGCGTCCTTGGTCGGAAGACGCGGTGGAGGAGGCCCTCGAAGCCGGTCGGCCGGTCTTCGTCGACTTCACCGCCAGCTGGTGCCTGATCTGCCAAGTCAACAAGCGGACCACGCTCCGCAGCGAGGAGACGCGCGCGCTTTTCGAGGAGCACGACGTGGTCGCGCTGGAGGCCGACTGGACCCGCTACGACGCCGCTATCACCGACGAGCTGGAGCGCTACGGCCGCTCCGGCGTGCCCCTCTACCTCCTGCACCGGCCGGATGGCGGCACCGAGGTCCTGCCGCAGAACCTGACCAACGGAATTGTCCGCGCGGCGGTTGAAAATCCGCGCTGATCGGCTCCTTTTCCCTTCCACTACCACCCAAGCCGCCCGACTATGAAAACCATCAAGCTACTGATCGCAGGGCTTCTCGCCCTTTCTCCGGCACTCCATGCAGGCGTCGAAACCGGGGCCAAAGCCCCCGACTTCACCCTCACCGACACCACCGGTACCGAGCACAGCCTTTCCGACTTCGCGGGCAAGTTTATCGTCCTCGAATGGACCAACCACCTGTGCCCCTTCGTGGTCAAGCACTACCAGGACGGCCACATGCAGGCACTGCAGGAAAAGATGACGGACGAAGGCGTCGTCTGGCTGCAGGTCATTTCCTCCGCGCCCGGCAAGCAAGGCTATCTCGAGCCCGAAGCGGCCGAAAAGTTGCGTTCCGAAAACGGGCACGCCTCGACGGCCATGCTGCTGGATCCGACCGGCGAGGTCGGGAAAAAGTATGACGCCCGCACGACCCCGCACATGTATTTGATCAGCCCCGAGGGCGTGCTGGTTTACCAAGGTGCGATCGATAGCATCAAGTCGGTCAAAACGAGCGACATCCCCGAGGCCAAAAACTACCTCGTCGCCGCCTACGAGAGCGTGACGGCGGGAGAAGCCGTGGAAGACGCCACCACGACGCCTTACGGTTGCAGCGTGAAGTATTAGTCGGGCGGAAGCGCGGTCGCGGCGGGCAGGCGCCGTGCGGAAAGGGGACCAAAAGGGTCATTTCGTGTGAATAGCAACGCGAAGTGGCCCGAGTTTTCATGCTTTCTGTCTTGCACCGACTCCTTCGTGGCATCCCGACAGCCTGAACGCACCCGAGCGGCGGCGGGGCGCCCCGTAGCGCGCAGCTTTAGCAAGCGGGCGGTGGACGAGCTGCGGTGGTTACGCCCGCTTGCTAAAGCTGCGCGCTACGACGAAATCATGAAAACTTGGGCTGACCCGAATGGCGCTAACTTAAGCCACTTGAAGCGGGCAAAAATGGGTACACTTTGAGAACTGATCGCGGACGCCTGAGGGCAGGACGTCCCTACCTGCATTTCAAGTCAATGCTTGGTTTCAAAGGTAGGGACGGCTGCCCCCAGCCGTCCGGTTTAGATGGCGTCGCAATAAGCAAATATAGGATTCAATTTCGATGAAGATGCTTAAGTTAGCGCCATTCTGGGCTGACCCCATTTCCGCCCCCTGGCCGATCGCCTGAAACGGCGATCGGCCTGTCCCCTCCTTTCGGAGCAGGAGGGGAGTCTTTTTTTGGCGGGAGCGGCTTTTTGCGACTGTGTACTTTATCGGGGGCTTTTTCTTGGGTCCTCGCTTGGCTTCGGGAGACGCTTGTTTTCGGGGATCGGCCACTCGAGCAGCTGTCGGTAGGGGCGCCATTTGAAGTAGAGGACGGAGGCGAGGAGGGCGCCGAGGCTGTCGGCGAGCCAGTCCCCGAACTCCACGCTGCGGCCGGGGGTCATGGACTGGCGGAACTCGTCGAAGGCGCCGAAGGCGGAGACGGCCAGGACGGAGAGGGCCACCCCCGCCCAGCCGAGGCGGAGCAGGCGGGGCTGGCGCAGGATGGCGGTGGCGAGCAGGCCGAAGACGAGCAGGTGGGCGAGCTTGTCGTAGGAAAAGGTGAAGCCGAGGCTGGGCGCGGCAAGCCGGGGCTGTCCCGAAGCGGTGAGGATGGCCAGGGCGAGGAGGAGCGGCCAGAGGATGGGGCGTGCGGCGGAATCCATGGGGGACGGCGTCTCGCTCAGATGAGGGGGATCCAGAAGCGGAAGGTCGTCCCGCCCCCCGAGGAATCGACCAGCTCGATATCGCCCCGGTGGCTGCGCAGGATGCGTTTGCTGATGGACAGGCCGAGGCCGGTGCCGTCGGGGCGGTCGGTCAGGAAGGACTCGAAGATCTTGGCTTTGACGTCTTCGTTGATGCCGGAGCCGGTATCCCGGATCTGGAAGGTGGCGAACTGTTCGGCGCGGCCGAGCTCGATTTCGATCCGCCCGCCCTCGGACATGGCTTGGGTGGCGTTGAGGATGAGGTTGAGCATGACCTGCTGGATTTGCCCCTTGTTGACCTCGACGAAAATCTCCGGCCGGGCGGGCTTGAAGTCGATTTCGATCTTCTGCTGGTGGAGCTTGAGGCGGACAAGGCGGAGGGTGTCCTCGGTCACGCGGTTGAAACTGTAGCGGGCGTGCATGCCCTCGCGATTGCGGCCGAAGCTGAGCACGCGCTCGACGATTTCCTCCAGCTGGTTGAGCTTTTCGCCGATCACGGTGACGTCGGTCTGGCGTTCGTCGTCGGTCTCGAAGCGCAGGTTGAGGGAATCGAAAAGCAGTCGGATGACGGTCAGCGGGTTCCGGATTTCGTGGGCGATCTCGGCGGCCAGCATCCCGAGGGTGGTGAGCTTGTCGTTCCGGCGGAGGGACTCTTCGGTGACGAAGATACGCGCGTAGAGGCGGGCGTTTTGGATGGCGATGGCACCGAGGCCGGCGAGGGTGCCGAAGACCTTTTTTTCGTCGTTGTTGAAGCGGTGGGCGCGCCGGGTGTAGGCGTTGAGGACGCCGATGACCTCCTCGTTGAACACGATGGGGGAGGCCAGCATGGAGACGAGTCCTTCGCGCTGGATGATGCGGGTGAAATCGTTTTCCTCGGTAAAGAGAAGGTTGGTGATCTCGATCTGCTTGCGTCGGTGGATGGCGGCGCCGACCGCGCTTTCCTCCACGTTGAGGCTGTCGACGGCCTCGATCTTGCCCTCCCGGCCGACCATGGTGTGGAGGTCGAGGCGTTTCTTGTTGGGACTGAGCAGGAAGACGGCGCAGCTGTGGCAGCCCATCAGCTCGCGGCCCTCCCGGGCGAGGCCTTCGAGCACCTCGTTCTGGTCGAGCTCGCCGACCAGGCGGCTGCCCATGTTGACGAGCGACTCTAGTTGGCGCGCCTTCGAGCGCAGTTGTTTGATCAGCCAGAGCCGGGAGACCACGCGGGAGGCCTCGTTGGTCAGCAGGGTGAGGATCTTGAGGGCCTGCTCGTCGAAGGCGTCGACCTGCTCGCTATCGACATTGACGACCCCGATGACCACGCCGCGGTCCTCCATCGGCACGGCCATTTCCGAGCGGATCTGGGAGCGGACGGAGATGTAGCGCGGCTCGTGCCGGACATCGGGAACGATGATGGGCCGGCCATGGAGGGCGGTCCAACCGGTGATGCCCTGGCCGAGGGCGAGGTCCATGTCCTCCCAGTCCTGGGGCAGGCCTTGCGAGACCTCCAACTCGAGGCGTTTGGTGTCGGGATTGATCAGGGAGATGGAGGCGCTGCTGGGCTGGAGCACCTGCACGATTTCCTTGAGGATGTAGTCGAGCGCGACCTTGGGCTCGTCGGTACCGGAAATCAGGCTGCTGATGCGATAGAGCGAGTCGATCGCGGCATGCTCGTTTTCCCTGATTTCCATCGGCGGTAGATTGGCGGGCTCGCGGCGGAAGGTCCAACTTCAATTCCAACGTCGCCGTAGCCGAATTCGTAAGAACTCGGAGGACCTGCGCGTCTGGCCGAAGGCTTCGAAGCCTCAGGACTTCGGCTACGGGAGTGCGTTCCCGCGAAAGAATGGACGCGCCGGACCGCTAACGGGTGGCCGGATCTTCGCGGACGATGGCGTCGAGCTCCTCGCGCAGCTCCAGGAGGGCGGAGGTGCGGGTGCTCTCGCGGGAGTTCACGTTTTCGATATAGAAGGTGTCCATGGCGACCCCGCGCTCGGTGGCGATCCGGGCGAAGCTGATATCGAAGCCCTTTTGGGTGATCAGGCGGGCGAGGTGGTAGAGCAGGCCGATGCGGTCGTTGGCCTGGACCTCGATAATGGTGCGCTTGAGCGAAAGCTCGTGGTAGACGTCCACGCTCGGCGGGAAGGGGGCGGGCAGGAGGTCCCGGCGCTCCTTGTCTTTCCGGCTGCGGTAGCGGGCCTCGAACTCGGCGACTGCGGCGGAGTGGTCGCGCCCCTCGATGAGGGCCTCGCGGAGGCGCTCTTTGAAGACTTCCCGCGCCTTCGGGTTGTTGACGACGCCCCCCTCCGGATCGACCACGTGGAAGGTGTCGATCGTGATGTGGTCGGTCCGGGAAATCGCTTTGGTGCTCGCGATGGTGACCCCCGCGAGGGTGAGCGCGCCGGCCAGCTTGTAGAAGAGTCCGGCGCGATCCCAGGTCACGACGTTGATCACGGTCATGCCGAGGTCGATATCGTCGCGCCAGTCGATGACCGGTGCGAGCGCGCCCATGGACTCGGCGCTCTGGATCTGGCTGAGCAGGGCGTTGACCATGCGGAGGTGCAGCTCGATATCGTCGACGCTGGTGTTGATGAAGTAGCGCTCGGGCAGCAGCCGGAAGTGGGCGTCGATCTCCTCTTCCGAGACGCCCTCGATCTCCCGTTCCAGTAATTCGTTGTGCAACATGGTCTTTTGCTCCTTACGCTTGGCCTCGATCAATGAATCGTCCTCGAACTGCTCCAAGGTGCGGACGTAGAGGGTGCGGTGCATGCTGTCCTTGTAGCTGTTCCACAAGGTGGGCGCGGTTCCGCGGGCGTCGCAATAGGTGTGCACATAGAGGAATCGGAGTTTCTGCGGATCCTCCGTAAGTTGGGCGAAGGAGACCGCGGTTTGAGGATCGTCGAGGTCGAAGCGTTGCCAGAATCGTGCCATTTCCAGGTGGTTCCGGATAATGAATAAAATTTGCTCCCGCTGTTCTTTCCCGATTCCGAACCGTTCCAAGACCGGTTTTGCGAGCCGCGTCCCGGAGGCCGCGTGGCCTTGGATGCCCTCGGATTTTCCGATGTCGTGGAGCAGCAGGATGAGGTAGAGCAGGAGGGGATCGTCGTTCTTCCGAAGCTCCCGTTCGTAGGGGGCGTCTTCCTCCGAGGTCTTCAGGAAGACATCGTCGAGGTGTTTGATCGTGCGGAGCACATGTTCGTCGGCGGTGTAGCGGTGGTAGTACTCGTGCTGGACCATGCAGGTGAGCCCGCCGAATTCCGGCAGGTAGCGCCCGAGCACGCCGAGCTCGTGCATCTGGCGGAGGACCGGATAGACCTCGCCGGGATTGCGGAGGATGGCGTTGAAGGTCTTGGCGGCGGACTCGCTTTTGACGATGCGGTAGTCGATCAGCGGGGTCGAGCGGGTGATCAGGTACTTCAGGTCCGGATCGAGGCTGGCGCCGAACTGCTGGGCGAGGCGGAAGGCGCGCAGGATGCGGACCGGGTCCTTTTTGAAGATATCCTTCTGGTCGGCGGAGAGGGTTTTGTCGTAGAGGAGAAAGCCGTCCATCCGCTTCATCGGCAGGTGCTGGTGCGCCCGCAGCGCCTCGCGGAAGGAGATCGGCGCCGAGCGCCGGGACCGTCGGCTTTCGAGGGAAAGGCGGTCCTTCAGCAATTCGCAGGTGTGGTAGATGGTGCGGGCGGAGGAGTAGTACTCCTGCATGAAAGCCTCGACCCGGCCGAAGACGTCCTTTTGCGGGTAGCGCAGGTTTTCCGCCACCAGGGTCTGCTGCTCGAGGTCGAGTTTGTCGGTCGGCCGACGGTTCAGGAGGTGGAGTTCCGTCCGGGTGCGGAGCAGGAAGTCGTAGGCCTCCTCCATATCGGCGCGCTCGTCGGCGCGGAGCAGCCGGGCCTTTTCCAGTTCCTTGAAGGTGTTGTAGCCGAACTTGATATAGGCCATCCAGAGGATGTTCTGGTAGTCGCGCAGCCCGCCCACGCCGTTTTTGATGTCGGGCTCCTGGAGGTAGACGGTGTTGCCCGCCTTGGCGTGGCGCTGCTTCTCGTCGGCGAGGCGCTGCTGGATGTAGGCGTCGGGTTGGTCTTTCCGGCAGTGGTCGGAGAAGCGCCGGTACATTTTCTCGAAGACCGGCTCCGAGCCGCAGATGTAGCGCGACTCCATGATCGCGTTCTTCGACTGGATCTCCTTCCGGCTCTCCTCCAGCACCTGCTTGGTATTGCGCGAGGCGTGGCCGACCTTCAGGCCGAGGTCCCAGAGGGGGTAGAGGATTTCCTCCGCGAGCACTTCTTGGAATTTGGCGAAGCCCTTCCCGCAGCCGCGGTCGGGGTAGAGGAACATAATATCGATGTCGCTGTGCGGGTTGAGCTCCCCCCGCCCGTAGCCCCCGGTGGCGATCACGGCCATCTTGCAGGGGGGGGGGCCGTGCTCGGTCATATGGAGGTCGAGGGCGGCGATGAAAAGGTTCTCGATGATCACATCGATCATGGCGGCGCGGGCCTGGCAGACCTTCAGACCGGAGTCGCCCTTGCGGTGGTAGCGCTTGAGCATCTCGTTCTCCAGCTGGAGGTAGCGTTTGTAGGCCGGCAGCTGTTTGTGGCGGGGTACGCCGGGGTCGAACACGAGCCGCTTTTGCGCGTGCTTCCGGAGCCGCCTGAACAGAGGATTTCCCTGAATCCGCATAAAAATTCCACAGTTACGGGGGCGGGACCGATTTTGCGAATTGTTTTTCGGAAGAGCGGGTCGTGCCGCGATGTTGGTCCTCGTAAAATGTGCGAACGTATTTGCAGGAGCGGCAAGCACCCCGCGCCCGCTCGGCGGGGTCAAGCCCTCCTTTCGCGGAGCAGGAGGGGGCGGGTGAAGTGAAAATGCTTTCGCACCTTTTAGTCAGGAGAAAAGTTTTCTCGCTTCCTTTTTGACCTCTCTGTCGGCGCGGCCATGCTAGCAGCTTCATCCAACTGGAAATCCAAAGACCGCACGATCATGCAAATCAAAGAAGGCACCGTAGTCGAGATGGACTATGCGCTCAAAGACGACGAGGGCACGCTCATCGACCAATCCCAACCCGGCCAGCCGCTGGCCTACCTGCACGGGCACCGGAATATCATTCCGGGGCTGGAGGCCGCCCTCGAGGGCAAGGCCGCCGGCGACAGCGTCCAAGTCCGGATCGAGCCCGGCGAGGGCTACGGCGAGGTCAATCCCGCCCTCGAGCAGGTCGTGCCGCGCGAGCGGTTCCAAGGCGTCGAGCAGCTCGAGCCGGGCATGCAGTTCCAGGCCAGCACCGACCAAGGGCCGGTCTCGGTCCGCGTCACTAAGGTGGAAGGCGACCAAGTGACGGTCGACGGCAACCACCCGCTCGCCGGCAAGCACCTGAACTTCGACGTCACCATCCAAGGCGTCCGCGAAGCGACGGAAGAAGAAAAAGCCCACGGCCACATCCACCAAGACGGCGGCTGCTGCGGCGGCGAGGGCAAGGACGGCGGCTGCGGCTGCTGAGCGCGTTTCGCTTCGGGTTTTCCGTGGCGTGCGCCCTTGGGCGCGCTTCGCGGGGGAGGTGGTCGGCTTGGGTAAGTGGGGCGCTTCACAACGGCTGTCGCCGTCGTGCTACGTGATTGGCATCGGGTAGGGACGCCTGCCCCCAGGCGTCCGTGCGGGGGGCGGTGCGGGGGAGGTCGGCTTGGGTAGGTGGGCCTCTTCACAACGGCTGTCGCCGTCGTGCTACAATGCGGAGGAGCGTCCGCGGGCGGGCACGCCGCCGGGGATGCTTTGTCCGCTGTCGGGCCTCCGGTACCAGTAGGCGCAGAGGCGGCGTGAGCGGACTGCGATTGGGACAAAGATCATGAAGAGCACCCAGCCGAGGGTTTGAACTCCGGTGTACCACTCCAGTTTTCGCGCGGAAGTGTGCACCGGCGCGTCGGGGAGGATTTCGAAACGCAGGCCGCGGGCTTTGCCCCATCGCTTGAGGCGGTGGGAGAGCCGCACTTCCTCGCTGGCGAAAAGCTTCTCGTCGAAGCCCCCGATTTCCTCGAATGCGGCGCGCAGGCAGAAGAGGTAGCTACCGGCGGCGGTCCGTGTCAGCTTGGAAATGCGTTCCCAGAGGCCGATCCCGAAGCGTCCGACCGGGCCGACTTTCCCTTCAAACCGGATCACGGTGCCGCCGCCCACGCAGTCGCCCGCATCGAGGCGGCAGATGGTTTCTCTCAAGAGCTGGGGACTGACGCGGGTGTCGGCATCAACGAAGATGAGGTGACGCCCGCGGGCCGCCCGGGCCCCGGCGTTCCGGGCGCGCGCGATTTGGTTGAAGGGCTCGAAGACTACCCGGTCCGCCCCTTCCCGGCGGGCAGCCTCGGCGGTGCCGTCGGTTGAATTGTTATCGACGACCACGATCTCGCAGCGTTCCGCCAGCCGCGCGGCCGCGACGCGAATCGCCGCGAGGGTGGCCGGGAGTTCGGCGGCTTCGTTGTAGGCGGGGATGATGACGGAGTAAGCCATGGGGACTCGATCAATCGGACCGCGTCCACATTTCTTACACTGTGCTCCAGCGTGGCGTGCGGGCTTGCCCGCGCTTCGGCGGAAGGGGGCGGGCAGACGGCGGTCGCTCGCCGAATCGGCGTCGTTTGCGGCGGTGCGGACGGACGCTTGCTGAAGCTGCGCGCTACTTTAGTGCGGGAGCGGTGGAGTTGCGGCGGTGCGGACGGACGCTTGCTGAAGCTGCGCGCTACGGCTAGACCAGCATGAGGGCCGGGGTCTCCAGGATTTCTTTGAGCGCTTGCAGGTACTGTGCGCCGACGGCGCCGTCGATCACGCGGTGGTCGCCGGAGAGGCCCACCTTCATGGTCTGGCCGATCACGATCTGGTCGTTCTCGTCGACTACCGGCCGCTTGATGGTGGCGCCGATGCTGAGGATGGCGGCGTTCTTGGGGTTGATGATGCCGTAGAAGTCGGAGATGCCGAACATGCCGAGATTAGTCACGGTCAGGGTGGAGCCGCTCATCTCGTCGGGCGTCAGTTTCTTGTCGCGGGCTTTCTTGATCAGCAGCTTGGCCTCCTCGCCGATTTGGCGCAGGCCTTTGGTTTCGGCGGCGCGGATGACCGGGGTGACGAGTCCCTCGTCGACGGCGACACCGAAGGCGAGGTGGACGTTGCCGTGCTGGACGATCTTGCTGCCTTCCCAAGAGCGGTTGATGGCGGGCACCCGGCGGACCGCCTCGGCGGCGGCCTTGAGGGTCAGGTCGTTGACCGTAAACTTGGTGCCGCCCCGCTCCTTCGGCAATTCGGCCAGCTTGGCGTTCAGCTCGGCGCGGAGTTTGGAGAGCGGCGCGCCGTCGACCTCGATCTGGAGGTAGAAATGGGGGGCCTCGGTCTTGGAGGCGACGAGCGCCTTGGCGATGCTCTTGCGCATGTTGGAGACCGGAAGCTCCATCGCCTCGAGCGTGGCGGCGGGCGCGGCGGGGGCCGGTGCGGCGGTCTTGGCCGGGGCTTTCGGGGCGGCGGGAGCTGCCTTGGCGTTGAGCACGTCTTCTTTCACGATACGGCCGCCAGGGCCGGTGCCCTTGACTTGGGAGAGATCGATTCCCTTTTCCGCGGCGATCTTCTTGGCCAGCGGGGAGGCTTTGACGCGCTTGCCGTCGCCGGACTCCGAAGCGGCCGAAGTTTCGGCCGCGCCTTGCCGGCCTTCTTTCGTGGCTTCGGCTTCATCACCGGCGTCGGCGGGTTCTTCGTCACCGTCCGTTTCCGACTCTTCCGATTCTTTTTCGGCTTTCTCTTCGGACTTACCCTCATCGGCGTCGTCGTCGCGGTCGGCCTCTTGGTCCTCGTCGTCCTTCCCGGAGGGCTCGCTTTTTTTGCCGCCGCCCTTTTGGCCGACTTCGGGGGCGTCTTCGCCCTTTTCCCCGATCGCCGCGATCGGGCCGCCGACCGCGACCTCCTCGCCCTCGCCGCAGTACTGTTTGAGGAGGACGCCGTCGTCGAAGCACTCGACTTCCATGGTCGCCTTGTCGGTTTCGACTTCGGCGATCATGTCGCCGTTGGCGACTTCATCTCCTTCTTTTTTCAACCATTTGACCAGCGTGCCCACCGTCATGGTGTCGCTGAGTTTCGGCATGTCGATAAGTGTAGCCATTTGCGGGGAGTGGTTCGGTTTCCGGGTTTCGTTGATCCGTGCCAAGCGTTTATTTGACGCCGAGGCATTTCAAGACGGACTTGATGATGCGTTCCTCGTTCGGGATTTGCCAGTCTTCAAGCGGCTTGGCGTAAATCTGCGGCGCGTCGATGGCGGAGACCCGGTGGACGGGTGCGTCGAGATCGTCGAAGGCATGGTACTGGATGAGGTGCGAGATCTGGGCGTCCACGCCGCAAAAGGGCTTGTTCTCTTCGACCAGCACGGCGTGATGGGTCTTGCGGACGGACTGGAGAATGGTCTCCTCGTCCAGCGGACGGATGGAGCGCAGGTCGACCACTTCCACGTCGATCTTGTGTTTTTCCGCGAGGATTTGGGCGGCCTTCAGGGAGATCATCGCACAGCGGCCGTGGGAGACGATGGTCAGGTCCTTGCCTTCCTTGAGGATGTTGGCGACGCCCAGTTCGATGGTGTATTCCTCTTCCGGAACCTCCCAGTTCTCTCCGTAGAGGAGGGTGTTTTCCATTACGAAGACGGGGTCGTTGTCGCGGATGGCGGTCTTCATCAAGCCCTTGGCGTCGTAGGCGTTGGAGGGGCAGACGACCTTCAGGCCCGGGTGGTTGGCCACCAGATTCTCGGGCGTGTGGGAGTGCGTCGCGCCGACGTTGGTGCCGCCGTTGGCGGGGCCGCGGACGACGATCGGGATGTTCATCAATCCGCCCGACATGTAGCGGCAGAAGGAGGCGTTGTTGAAGAGCTGGTCGAAAGCCACGTAGCTGAAGGACATGAACATCATCTCCACGACCGGGCGGATGCCCAGGGCCGAAGCGCCGATGGCGAGGCCGGAAAAGGCCGCTTCGGAGATCGGCGTGTCGATCAGGCGCTTGTCGCCGTATTTTTCCCAGAGGCCCTCGGTCACCTTGTAGGCCCCGTTGTACTGGGCGACTTCCTCGCCCATGATGACGACGTTTTCGTCGCGTTCGATTTCCTCGGCAAGCGCTTGCTTGAGAGCTTCGCGGTAAGTGATGAGTGGCATGGTGGGAAAGGAAAGGGGAAGGAGGAAAGCTGAAAGGGGAAAGAGGAACGGGGGAATCCGGGGCGATCAGACGTCGTTGAAGAAGTACGTGCCCTTGAGTTTTCCGTCGCGGTCGTTGTCGACCTCCCAATAGACGTCGGTCTGGATTTCCTCGCGGGGAGCGTAGGGGCTGTCTTCGGCGAACTTGGCGGAGGCTTCGGCCTCTTCCTTCTTTTCGCGGTCGATCTTCTTGGCCTGTTCTTCGCTCAGGCTGCCATCCTTCAAAAGGTGGGCCTTGAGCACGTTGATCGGGTCCTTGTTCTTCTTATAGTCCTCGATCTCCTCCTTGGTGCGGTACTTCTCGTGGTTCGCGTCCGCCACGGAGTGCCCGCGGTAGCGGTAGGTGCGGATCTCGAGGAGGAAGGGCTTGAGCTCGTCCCGGGCGTAGCTCATGGCGCGGTTGGCGTACTCGCGCACCTCGTAGATGTCGTGGCCCTCGCAGACGTCCCACTTCATGTTGAAACCTTCCGCGCGGTGGGCGAGGCTCTCGGCGGCGGAGGAGCGCTTCAGGCTCGTGCCCATGGAGTAGCCGTTGTTCTCGATCACGAAGACGACCGGAATGCCCCAAAGGGCGACGAGGTTGAGGGTCTCCATGAACGCGCCTTGGTTGACCGCGCCGTCGCCGAGGAAACAGACCGCGCAGCCCTTGAGCCCTTTATATTTGAGGGCGAAAGCGAGGCCCGCGCCGAGCGGGGTCTGCCCGGCCACGATCCCGTGGCCGCCCCAAAAGTGCTTGTCGGGCGCGAAAAAGTGCATCGAGCCGCCCTTGCCCTTGGAGCAACCGGTGTACTTGCCGTAGAGCTCGGCCATGCACTCGTTCATGCTCATCCCGACGGCAAGCGCGTGGCCGTGGTCGCGGTAGGCGGTGATGATGTGGTCGTTCTCCTCCATCAGCGAGACGATCCCGGTCGCGACCGCCTCCTGGCCGATATAGAGGTGAAGGAAGCCGCCGATCTTCCCCTGGTTGTAGGCGCGGAGCGAGCGCTCTTCGAAGCGGCGGATGCCGACCATCATCCGATAGAGGTCGAGCTTGGCATCCTTGGAAAGGGCTTGGTTGAGCGGGGTGGCCGAGAAATCTTTGGTCTTCGATAAAGCCGGGGACGAATCCTTGTTCGCAGCGGCCTCCGGTTTCGACTTCTTGGCCTTGGCGGTCTTTTTAGTGGATGTTGCCATAATGAAGAGGGCGTACCATGGCCCGGGCAGGGGAGAAGACAAGAAAAAACACGGATTTTGCTGTAGCTTAATACGCGAATAAGATTTCGTATTTTACCGTCGCTGCTTTTCGGCCGCGGATTCGCCCGCCCGCCGCCGAAGTCGCGGGTTTTGGGAAGGATCGCCGGGCGGGGCGGATTCTTCGATTTCTTCAAGGGCGAGGGCCTTCGGCCTGCGGCCTTGGGCCGGCTCCGGGGTGGAAGGGTAGGGGCAAGGGCCCTATTCGCCGAGCAAGGTCTTCTTCAGGTCGGCCGAGATGGGTCGCTCGCCGAACCAGATCTCGAAATAAAGCCGGGCGAAGTCGCGGCCCTCGATGGTGACCTTCGACTCCCCGTTCACGCGAAGGGTGGTTCCTCGGTCGGGGATGTAGGTGAGGGAGGACTCGTCGCCCTCGCGCACGGAAACGTACTTTTCGTTCAGTTTTTCGATCCCGGAGCGGATGGACGCACGCTCTTCGGAGCTGAGGTTTTTCTCCAGCATCCGGTCGGCGGATTTCAGAATGATCGCCTTCTTGATGTCGCGCAGGTAGTGAAAGCGCAGGTGGAAGGGGTAGTCGGCGTCGAGTAACTCCTTCGGCTCCGCTTCGGGAGGGACGAACAGCGCCGCCTCGTAGAGGGGAAAAACGAAACGGTAAACGTAGCGGAACTCTCCGGTCTTCTCCAAGTTTTGATCCGAGAACTCGACCGAGGCGGGAAAGCGTCCGGACTCCGCTCCCCGGGCCGGCGCGGACCAAAGGCAGCAGGCCAAAAGAGCGGGGAACGCCACCGTGAAACGACGCCGAAACAACCGCCCGACCCTCCAAACCGCCGACATCAGACCTTGGGTTTGGGAACGATGGTGGAGAGCCCGCCATCCATCAGGTAGACTTGCCCGGTGACGAAGCCGGCGTCCTCCGAGAGCAGCCAAGCGGCCAGTCCGGCGACCTCGCGGGCTTCCGCGATTCGGCCGAGCGGGTGCATTTTTCGGGAGATTTCGAGGGCCTGTTGGTTCCCGGTGATCGGCTTGCTCAACGGGGTATCGGTCAGGCTGGGCGCTATGGCGTTGACCCGGATGCCACGGTGCGCGTAGCCGGCGGCGGCGGCGCGGACCATGCCTTCCAGGCCGCCCTTCGCGGCGGCGATCGCCTCGTGATTGGCGATCCCGGCGTGCGCGGCGGCCGTGCTGAAGAAGAGGATACGCCCGCTGTCCTGCTGCTGCATAAGCTTCGTCGCCGCCCGGAGGGCGTAGAAGGCGGAGTTCAGATTGACGTCGATGACCTCCGCCCAAGCCTCGTCGGTCATCTGATGGGCGGGCTTTAGGTAAATCGAGCCGATCGCGTGCACATAGGCGTCGATCCGCCCGTACTTCTCGTGGACCTGCTCGAAGACCGCGTTCAGCTCCGCCGGTTTGGTGGCGTCGCACTCGTGGACTTCGACCCCGTCCACCGCTTTCTCCTTCCGGGCGAAACCGACGACTTGATGACCCGCTTCGCGCATCCGTTCCGCCAAGGCGCGCCCGATTCCGCCGGTGACGCCCCCGATCAGGACGACGAGTTTGCTGTCATTTTCATCTGCCATAGCGGATTTATCGAAGCGAGGCCCGCTGCATTACAGAAAGCGGAGCGGGTCGGCTTCGACGGGCGCATCCAAGGTTAAGCGTTGGAAGTTGGAAACCACCCGAAGCCGGAGAGGGCTCGGCGTGGGACCATCCCGGCCTTCCTTTCGTCTTGAAACCGGACCCCGGGGCGGCACGGTAGGCCCTTTCCCGTTTTCCGTCATGCCCGAGATCGCCAAAGCCTACGAACCGAAAGAGGTCGAACAACGCTGGTACGCCCGCTGGCTTGAAGCCGGATGCTTCAAGGCCGTGGCGGATGAATCGCGCGAGCCCTATGCGATCATGATTCCGCCGCCCAACGTCACCGGCATGCTGCACATGGGCCACGTGCTGGACAATACCTTGCAGGACATATTCGTCCGCCGCGCCCGGCTCGAGGGGAAGGCGGTGCTCTGGCAGCCGGGCACCGACCACGCCGGCATCGCCACCCAGACCAAGGTCGAAAAGCAAATGCGCGCCGCCACCGGCCAGAGCCGCCACGATTTGGGCCGCGAGGCCTTTGTCGCCAAGGTCTGGGAGTTCCGCGAGGAGTCGGGCGGCGTGATTCTCAACCAGCTGCAGAAGCTGGGCGCCTCCTGCGATTGGGACCGGACCAGCTTCACCCTCGACGAGCACTATTCTAGAGCGGTCCTCACCGCCTTCGTCGAATTCTACAAGCGGGGCTACATCTACCGGGGCAAGCGCATGGTCAACTGGTGTCCCGCCACCCAGACCGCGATCTCCGACGAGGAGGTGACGATGAAGCCGCAAAACGGCTTTTTCTACAAGATGCGCTACGAGCTCGTGGAGCCCGAGGGCGGGCGGACCCACCTGGAGATTTCCACCACCCGGCCCGAGACCCTGATGGGCGACACGGCGGTCGCGGTCCACCCGGAGGACGAGCGCTACCGGCACCTGATCGGGAAAAAGGTCTGGAGGCCCTTCCCGCGCGCCCCGATCCCGATTATCGGCGACAGCTATGTCGATCGCGAGTTCGGCACCGGCTGCCTCAAGGTGACGCCGGCGCACGACAAGAACGACTTCGAGATCGGCCGGCGCCACGGCCTGGAGCTGATCGAAGTGATCGACGCGGACGGCCGGATGAACGCCTGCGCCGGGGAGGATTTCGACGGGCTCGACCGCTTCGAGGCGCGCAAGCAGGCGGCGGCGAAACTGGAAGCGCTCGGGCTGTTGATCGAGCGCGAGCCTTACGAGAATACGGTCGGCTTTTCCGAGCGGGGCGACGTGCCGATCGAGCCGCGGCTCTCCGAACAATGGTTCCTCAAGTACCCGAAAGTCGAAGAGGCCAAGCGGGCGGTGGAGCAGGGCATCATCCGTTTCCACCCGGACCGCTGGAAGAAAACCTACCTGCACTGGTTGGACGGCATTCAGGACTGGTGCATCAGCCGCCAGCTCTGGTGGGGCCACCGCATCCCGGTCTGGTACCGCAAGGGCCTCGACCGCGCGGGCCTCGATTTTGCCGATCCGGAGCAGGTCCACGTCTCGGTCGACGGACCGGAGGACCCGGAAAACTGGGAGCAGGAAGAGGACGTGCTGGACACCTGGGCCTCGTCCTACCTCTGGCCGATGGCCAACCTCGGCTGGCCCGAGCCCAGTCCCGAACAGCGCAGGGAGATGGATTTCTGGTACCCGACCTCGGTGCTGGTGACCGGCTTCGATATCATTTTCTTCTGGGTCGCCCGCATGATCATGGCCGGGCTCGAGCTCTTCGGCGAGGACGCGGAGAGCCTCTCGGACGAGGAAATCGCCCGCCGGATTCCCTTCCGCAATGTCTTCATCCACGGCCTGATCCGCGACGAGAAGGGGCGGAAGATGTCGAAATCGCTGGGCAACTCCCCCGACCCGCTCGACCTGATCGAGCAGTTCGGCGCGGACGGTCTGCGCTTCGGGATCTGCAACATCGCGCCCTCGGGCTCAGACATCCTCTTTTCCGAAGAGCGCATCCAGATCGGCCGCAACTTTTGCAACAAGCTCTGGAACGCGGCCCGCTTCCGCCAGATGTCCGCCGGGGAGGCATCGCCGGACGACAACGGGAGCCTCGAAGCCATCCGTGCGCGGATCGATCCCACGCGCTTCGACGACACCGACCACTGGATTCTCTCCCGCCTGCGGCAGGTTACCGCCGAGGTCGCGCGCTGCTTCGAGGGCTACGAGCTCGCGCCCCTGACGCATTTGATCCACGCCTTCTTCTGGAGCGACTTTTGCGACTGGTATGTGGAGGCCTCCAAGGGCAAGTTGAAGGACCCCTCCCGCCGCCGCAACTGCCTCGCGATCCAGGACCTCGCGCTGCGCCAGATCCTCTTGCTGGCGCATCCCGTCATGCCGCACATCACGGAGGAGCTCTGGCAGGGGCTCGGCTTCGCATCAGAAGCGGCGCCCTTCCTCCAAGATACGCGGGTCCCGGCGGCGGATGAACTGGTCGAGGGCCTGCCGATCGACGGCGGCGCGGTCGAGCGGGTGGCGAACCTGCAGGAGCTGATCTCCCAGGCGCGCGCGCTGAAGGCGAAGTTCGAGCTCGCCAACAAGCGTGACGTCACCGTCTTTCACAACGCCGAGGGTGCCGCCGCCCGCATCATCGCGGACAACGACGGCCTGATCCGCGCGCTCGCTGGTATCGGAAAATTGGATACCGCCGAGGGCGAGGCGACCGACGGCTTGCCCGCCGCGGTGACCCCGCTCGGCACGCTCTACCTCGACCTAAGCAGCAGCATCGACGTGGCGGCGGAGAAGGCGCGGCTGGAGAAAGAGCTCGAAAAGCTGAACAAGCTCGTGGCGGTAGGGGAGAACAAGCTGAAGAATCCGAAGTTCGTCGAAGGCGCGCCCGCCGCAGTGGTCGAAGGGGCCCGCAAGCAGCTGGCCGAAACGACCGAGAAGCGGGACGAAACCCGCCGGATTTTGGAGAGCCTGTAAGGGCGACCCTGGAGGGCGGCGCTCCCGCGCCGCCCCGTCGCCGTGGAGGCGACGGCCCTGCGGTGGACGGGCGGGGATGGCGCTTGCGGAGGGGTTTGGCGCGTCCGGGGGTTCCGGCTCCTGGACGGAGCCGGGGCGATCCGGGAGGATCGCCCTCCGGGATTTTTGCACCTCTTTACGCGTCGTGCCAAAAAAGGGGGTTCAGTTCGCCTTGGTAGGGCCAGTCGTCCGCGGTCTTGACCAGACCGTGTCGAACGGGGTTCTCCCGGAGGTAGGCCCATTTGGCGGCGTAACTCTCTCCGCCGCGGAGTTGGCGGTCCCAAGCGTGCATTTGCCAGATCGGTTGTGCGACCGGATGAGGCCAGGCGCGCGTGGCGAGCGATTTCCAGAATGCCACCCACCGAAGGACGGATTCCGCTTCTAAGCGGGCCGGTGCGCAGAACAGGTGAAGGTGATCGGGCATGATGACATAGCGCCCGACCATCCAATGTTCGGCCTCGGACCAGGCACTGAGGAGGCAGCGGTGCACCTCCGCGTTCGCCAGAATCCGTCGACGCCCGGCGGTGCAAACGGTCAGGAAAACGAGATTGCTGCGGTTGCCGAGATTCGTCACCGGAACCCGTGCCGGGCGTTTTCGTTTCGGAACGCGCATACTAAATAACGTGATTTATTTGTCGGTCATGGCAAGGAAATTGCCGTGCACTGGAGGGCGGCGCTCCCGCGCCGCCCCGTCGCCGTGGAGGCGACGGCCCCTGCGGTGGATTGGCGGGGATGGCGCTTGCGGAGGGGTCTGGCGCGTCCGGGGGTTCCGGCTCCTGGACGGAGCCGGGGCGATCCGGGAGGATCGCCCTCCGGCGTGGGTTTGGCGCCCTTTACGCGTGGCGGACGGCGATCAGCGTGAGGTCGTCGGCTTGGCCGATGCCCTCGGAGAACTGGTTTACTTTCTCGAGGACGATATCGACGATGGCTTGCGCGCTTTCGCCTCCACTGGAGCGGAGCGTGTCGACCAGCCGGCCGCTGGAAAACTCCTCGCCCTCCGAATTGACGCATTCGGTGACGCCGTCGGTGTAGAAGAGGAGGGCGTCTTTCTTGCCGAAGCGGATGCGGGTATTCTCGATCGTGGCGTCGAAAATCTCGGGCGGGACCATGCCGACCGCCATGCCGTTCGAGCGGACCGGGCCGACGGTTACGGAGCCGTTCGCATGGCGGTCGTAGAACAAGGGAAGCTCGTGTCCGGCCCGGGCGAGGACCACTTCTTCCGTCTCCAGATCGAAGACGGCGTAGATGATGGTGATGAACATGTCCTTCCGCATCGACGAGGACATCTGGGCATTGATCGCGCTCAGAACCTTGGAGGGCGATCGGTAGAGTTTGGAGAAGTGCCGCAGGTTGGTTTGGCAGATCGCCATCAGGATGGAGGCGGAGATGCCTTTTCCGGAAACGTCGGCGATAGCCAGCGCGATGGTCTTCTCGTCCAATTGGAAAATATCGTAGAGGTCGCCGCCGATCTTCTGGGCTGCGGTGTAGTGGGCGGCGAAGGCGAGGGTGTCGCTGGGCGGAAAGCTTTTGGGCAGCAGAAGCCCTTGGATGTTGCCGGCCAGCTCCAGGTCCAGGTCAATCTTGCTCTTCTCGATCTGCACCTTCATCGCGTCGCTGTTGTGGACGGCCAAGCCGACCTGTTCGGCGAGGGACTCGACGAGGGAGAAGTCGGTCTCGGTGAAGTCGAGTCCGTCGACCGGGTTGGCCACGGCGAGCACCGCGATAAGTTCGCCCTGAAAAAGCACCGGCGCCACGATGATGGAGCGCACTTGGAGTGAAGGATCGTGGTGTTGGACGACGCGCGGGTCGTTCTGGGCGTCTGCGATCAGTACGGCGCGGCCCGACTTGGCGACCTGACCGATCAGGCCTTCGCCCATCTTGTAGCTTTCCGACTTCAGGATGCTTTCCAAATACTGGGTGCGGGTGGCAAGCTTGCTTGCCAGCTCGTCCGGGATTTTCCGCTGCGGGGGGAAGAGTCCCTCCACGGCCATTCCTTTGAGGGTGCCATCGGGCTGGCGCTCGAAGATGCAGGCGCTCATCGCGCCGGTGCTGCGGACGGCGGCATGGATGATGCGGCGGAACATTTCCTGCCGGTCGCCGCCGGTGGCGACCGCTTCGACCATGTTGTGCATGAAGTCGACGACGATTTGCTTCTCCTGCCGCAGGCGGAGCGTTTCTTCTTGGGCCAGGGCGAGCTTCCGCTGCCGCTGGGCGACCGCGAACCAAGCGCTCAACATCCCGAGCACGACACCTGCCACGAACGAGATCATCGCGGATGCGGGTGGGATGGCGTCCGAGCGTGGTCGTCGATGGCCCGGGCGGAAGGCATCAGTCTCGCGTCTCCTCGACTTGGTTGCGGAGAAATGCGATCACGTCCTGAAACTTCTCGGCGTTTTCGTCGCTCGCCTCGACCAGATTCTCATGGGCGCGCAGGACGCTCCGCGCATCGGAGACCTCGACATTGTTCAGGCCCTTGAAGCTCTGAGGCTCGGACTCGGCGCTTTCGGGCAGGTCCTCGGCGATCGTGAGCAGGTTCTGGAGGCCGAGGTTGCAAATCAGCTCGTGGTTCCGCTCGTTCAGATTGCAGAGGATGCAGATGCCCGGTTTCCTCGACTTGCGCAGCTCCAGCGCAGTGCCCGCGAGGATGCCGAGAAAGGTGCTGTCCATTCCGGTGCAGTTCTCGAAATCGATCACGAACTGGGACTTGCCCTCCATCACCATGGATTCGATAAACTCCCTGAAGTCATTGCAGTTCAGGTAGTTCGCTTTCCCGTTGATACGCACGACGACCGGGTCGCTGTAAGCGCTCACGAGGAATGTGGGCTGTTTCGGGTCACTCATCGTCGGAGCGAGGGAATGTTCTAATTGCCGGAAAGAATATCCCGGAGAACATATTGAAGGATGCCGCCGTGGCGATAATAATCCACTTCGATATCCGTATCGATGCGGACCGTGAGGTCCACGGACTGCGTGCTTCCGTCGGCTTTCTTAATTTCGAGGGGGAGGGTTTGGCCCGGCTTGAGATCATCGCTCAGGCCGGTGATGGAGAAGGTTTCCTCTCCGGTGAGACCGAGGCTTTCGTCGCCGGTTCCCTCGGGAAACTGGAGGGGCAGGACGCCCATGCCGATGAGGTTGCTGCGGTGGATGCGCTCGAAGCTTTTGGCCACGACCGCGCGGACGCCGAGTAGGGCGGTGCCCTTGGCGGCCCAGTCGCGCGAGCTGCCCATGCCGTAATCTTCGCCGGCGATCACGATGAGCGGGGTCTTCCGCTTGCGGTATTCTTCGCAGGCGTCGAAGATGTCCATCGGCCTGCCCTCGGGCATCAGCTTCGTGTAGCCGCCCTCCTTGCCGTCGGCCATCTTGTTTTTGAAGCGGACGTTGGCGAAGGTGCCGCGGGTCATGATGCGGTCGTTGCCCCGGCGGGAACCGAAGCTGTTGAAATCCTTTTTCGCGACGCCGTGCGCCTTGAGGTAGCGCCCGGCGGGGCCGTCCTCCTTGATCGCGCCGGCGGGCGAAATGTGGTCGGTCGTGATCGAGTCGCCCACGATGGCGAGCGGACGCATGTCCTTGAGGTCTTCGATCGATCCGGCCGCCATGCCGAAGTCGGCGAAGAAGGGCGGGCTCTGGATGTAGGTGGATTCGGGGTCCCAGTCGTAGATGTCGCCGCTGCCCGACTCGACCGAGTTCCACTCCGGGTTGGCGGTCTTGAGGTCGCCGTACTTCGACTTGAACATCTCCGGCTTCAGGCCCGAAAGGACGAGCGCCTCGACCTCCTTGCGGGAAGGCCAGATGTCCTTGAGGAAAACCGGCCGGCCCTCGGAGTCGCTCCCCAGCGGGTCGTTCGTCAGGTCGATGTCGACGGTGCCGGCGAGGGCGTAGGCCACGACCAGCGGGGGCGACATCAGGAAATTGGCCTTGATCGAGCCGTGCACGCGGGCCTCGAAGTTCCGGTTGCCGGAAAGGACCGAGGCGCCGACGATGTTGCCCTCCTTCAGAGCGTCTTCGATGATCGGGTCGAGTGGTCCGGAGTTGCCGATGCAGGTGGTGCAGCCGTAGCCGACGAGGTTGAAGCCGAGGGCGTCGAGATCCTTCTGCAGCTCGGTCTCGGCGAGGTAGTCGGTCACCACCCGGGAGCCCGGCGCGAGCGAGGTTTTGACTAAGGGATTGACGGTGAGACCTTTTTCACGGGCCTTCCGGGCGACCAAGCCGGCCGCGATCATGACGGAGGGATTAGAAGTGTTGGTGCAGCTGGTGATGGCCGCGATGAGCACGTCGCCGTGGGAGATCTCGGGAAGCGAGTCGGGATCGTGCATCTCTCCGCGGCTCGAGGTAGCGGGGCGGTTGGAGACCATTTCGATCTCGTTCATGGGAGCGCCGGCCTCCTCCGCCTTGAGCGAAGGGTCTCCGCCCGAGGGCGCGTCCCGCCCGCCCGCGGCGACCGGGGCGCTGACGCGCACGCGCTTCGAAAGGGCGTCGGCGCCGAGGCCGAATCCGCCTTCGGCGATCGGCATGTCCATCAATTGCCGGAAGCGCTGCTTCAGGTCGGGCACGGCGATGCGGTCCTGGGGGCGCTTCGGGCCGGCCACGCAAGGGACGATGCCGCCGAGGTCGAGGTCGATGCTCTTCGTGTACTCGATCTCGCCCTTGCGCGGAATGCCGAAGAGGCCCTGGGCTTCGTAGTAATCCCGGACGCGCGCGATCTGCGCCTCGTCGCGGCCCGTCAGGCGCAGGTATTCGAGCGAGCGCTCGTCCACCGGGAAGAAGCCCATGGTCGCGCCGTATTCCGGCGCCATGTTCGCGATCGTCGCACGGTCGGCGAGGCTCAGCTTGGTAGCGCCCTCGCCGTAGAACTCGACGAACTTGCCGACCACCTTCTCCGCGCGGAGCATTTCGGTGATCCGCAGGGTCAGGTCGGTGGCGGTGGCGCCCTCGGGCAGTTCGCCGCTCAGGTGGACCCCGATCACCTCGGGCGTCTGGAAATAGACCGGCTGGCCGAGCATGCCGGACTCCGCCTCGATCCCGCCCACGCCCCAGCCGACCACGCCGAGGCCGTTGATCATGGTGGTGTGCGAATCGGTCCCGACGAGGGTGTCCGGATAGAGGACGCCGTCTTTCTCAAAGACCACGCGGGCGAGGTACTCGAGGTTGACCTGATGGACGATACCGATGGCCGGCGGCACCACGCTGAAGGTGTCGAAGGCCTGCTGGCCCCACTTGAGGAACTGGTAGCGCTCCTTGTTCCGGGAGAACTCGATCTTCAGGTTTTCGAGGAAGGCGTTGGCCGAGCCCGAGCGGTCCACCTGCACCGAGTGGTCCACCACCAAGTCGACCGGCACGAGCGGCTCGATCACGGCGGGATCCTTGCCGAGCTCCTCGACCGCATCACGCATGGCGGCGAGGTCGACCAGAAGCGGCACGCCGGTGAAGTCCTGGAGGAGCACTCGGGAGACCACGAAGGGGATCTCGCTCTTGCTGGGGCTTTTCGCATTCCATCCGGCCAGGGTCTCGACGTCCTCGCGCGTGATCCGTTTGCCGTCGCAGTTCCGGAGCACGGACTCGAGCACGATGCGGATGCTGACCGGGAGCTTCGAGATGCCCGTCAAGCCGGCTTCGCTCTCGAGCGCCGGGAGGCTGTAGTACTTGGAGCCCTTGAGCTCCTTCAGGACGTTGAATGGGTCGGACATAGTCTTGGATTGCAGATTGCCGATGGCTGAAGAATTTCAGCATCTCAGCGTTTCAGAATTTCAGCATTTCCCAAGCGCTTCTTGGATCGCGTTGAAATCGGGGATCTTCTTCGGGTCGTCGGAGGATTCGCTGTAGATAATGGTGCCGGCCTCGTCGATCACGAAGGCGGAGCGTTTGGCCACGCCTTTGAAGCCGAGCAATTCCTCGTAGAGCACGTCGTAGGCCGCCGCGACCTCCTTGTTGAAATCGCTCAGCAAGGGGAACCGCAGCTTATCGACCTCGGCCATCTTTTCCTGGGAAAAGGGGCTGTCGACGGAGATGCCATAGACCTTCGCGTTGAGGTCCTCGTAGGCCTGCAGGCCCGAGTTGACGGCGCACATCTCTTGCACGCAGACGGAGGTGAAGGCGAGGGGGAAAAAGAGCAGGACGGTTTTGTGCGAGCCGAAGTTGTCACTGAGGGTGACGTCCTTCAGGCCGTCGGCCGTCTTGGTCTTGAGGGTGAAGTCGGGAGCTTTGGTGCCGGTTGAGAGGGCCATAGGAGTGCTTGGTGGAGGGTTGAGTGAGAGTTTGAAAGGAGCATCAATAAAGGTCCCGCCCCGCCCGATGTAAAGAATCGGATACGATTTTGCGGGCCGGCGGAGAAAAAGCCGGGGGGCGCGGCTTCGGGGTCGGGCGGCGCGCTTGCGGAGAAGGGCGCGGGGCGGGCGGTTCCGGACCGCTTGCCCCGTGCGCAGGAGACTGTCCGCAAAAAAGCCCCGGCGGACCGGGGCTTTTGAAATGGTTGTGATCGCCTGCGGGGCGCTCAGTTCGATTGCTGTTGCAGCTGGTCTTCCACCTCGTCGGGACCGGAGGGGCTGATCACCTGCACGTCGCCGTCTTCGTCGGTCACGACCGGGCCGGGCAAGGGAATGATCACCGGCGGGCGGTCGTCCTCGTCCTGCAGCGGCGCGTAGTTTTCGATAGCATCGATGATGTCATTGTAATAAGGATCGAGGCGCGAAAGGCGGATCACCACGATGTGGCGGTCGGGGATTTGCTCGCGGCGCATCGAGTCGTCCGAGAGGGAAGACTCGTAGCCCTTGTCGCCGATGTTGCCTTCGCCGTATTCGATGCTGCCGACATACTTGGAGATGACGTCCACGATGCCGCTGATATTATTGATGACGAGCAGCATTTCGCCGCGCTCGGCGTTGTAGCGGAGCTCCACCCAGAAGATGGTCCCGCGGATCGCCGCGGTGCCCAGGGGGGTGTCGATGTGGAAGGTCGAATCGGAGCGGAGGTCTTTCACTTCGCCGGACAGCTTGCCGTAGTTCAGTTCGAGCAGCGTTTGCGAGGGGCTCGGGTCGCCCTCCAGCTGTTCGTAGCTCTTGCCGCCGCCGAAGGACTGCTGTTCCAACTCGGCGATCGTCATGCTCGTGTTTTCTTCGATCGTGATGGTCGAACCGTTGGAGAATACGAGGTCCGCGCGACTCAGGGCGGTCGCGCTGATCGCGTCCCCTTGGCGCAGGATGTCGCCCACTCGGAGCGGCTGGTTGCTCTCGCCTTCTCGGAAGAGGGTCACGGTACCATCGACCTCGGTCACCTTGGCGGTGGCCAGCTCGGCGGCATTCAAGGACAACGATCCAAATAGAAAGACGAAGAGGGAGAGGAAGTGAAGCGGAGAGGTTTTCATGTCGGAAAAGAGACTTTGTTCTGTGAGCGAATTCCCACCCTAGCTTAGAAGGGAGCCGTTTCAAGCTTTTTCCCGGTCGGATGTCATGCGGAATCTTCCCGCCGCGGGAGGGCGGGCGCCCACGTCCGCCGGCCGTGGCAAAGCGCCTGTCCGGATCAAGGGGCCCGGGGGCGAACCTCTTCCCCAGTTGCGTTGGAAAAAGGCTTTTGCCCGCCGTCGCGATGCCATCCCCGTCTTGCGAAAGCTGGCTTGTCGCGGGGCGTGGGAACGGCCAATCTCTACTGCCATGACCCGGTTCCGACCCTGTATCGACCTGCATCACGGTAAGGTGAAGCAAATCGTAGGCGGCAGTCTTCGTGACGATGGCGAAGGCTTGAAGACCAATTTCGAGAGCGCCCATCCGGCCGACTACTACGCTTCGCTCTACCGACGCGACGGCCTGACCGGCGGCCACGTCATCCAGTTGGGGCCGGGAAACGAGCAGGCCGCGCGCGCCGCCTTGGCGGCTTTTCCGGGCGGACTGCAGATCGGCGGCGGGATCCGGCCGGAAAATGTCGAAAGCTGGCTCGATGCCGGGGCCAGCCACGTCATCGTGACCTCCTGGCTCTTCGACGGCGAGGGCCGCTTCCAGCCCAAGCGGCTCGACGCCATGGTCGGAGAAGCCGGGCGCGAGTGCCTGGTCATCGACCTGAGCTGCCGGGGACGCGACGGCGAATGGGTGGTCGCGATGAACCGCTGGCAGACGCCCACCGACCTGCGCATCGACGCCGGCACCCTGGCGGAGCTGGAGAGCCAGTGCGACGAGTTTCTCGTCCATGCCGCCGACGTCGAGGGCCGCTGCGCCGGGATCGACGAGGACCTCGTCCGCTTCCTCGCCGAACACACCGATATCCCCGTCACCTACGCGGGCGGGGTGGCGGGCTTCGACGACCTCAAGCGGGTGGAAAGTCTGAGCGATGGCGCAGTCGACCTCACCATCGGCAGCGCCCTCGACCTCTTCGGCGGAGACAAAATCCGCTACGCCGACTGCGTGGCCTGGAACCGCGAACGGTCCAACGCCATCGGGTAATCCTGCGGAGGGCGGACACTCCTGTCCGCCGGCGGCAGCAAGGTCCGCGCTTGGTCCGGGGGGCTCAAGAGTGAACCCCCTCCGTGGCTGCAATGAGAAAGTCGATCCTCAAAAGGAGGGCGGACACTCCTGTCCGCCGGCGGCAGCAAGGTCCGTGCATGGTCCGGGGGGCTCAAGAGTGAACCCCCTCCGTGGCTGCAATGAGAAAGTCGATCCTCAAAAGGAGGGCGGACACTCCTGTCCGCCGGCGGCAGCAAGGTCCGCGCTTGGTCCAGGGGGCTCAGGGGCAAGGTCCGGCGTAGTCTTGGGCGAAGACGGATGAACCCCCTCCGTGGCTGCACCGTGCGCACCGGCGTCTCGCGAGGCGGGCGATCTCTCCGCGGATGAAACGATTTTATCGTTGGCAAAGCGCTGCTTCCCCGGCACCTAGAGAGGTTTTCTTTGTCCTTAGCTTGTCATGCAACTCGTCAATCTCTCTTTCGCGATACTGGTCATGAAGATCTCGTTCTGCGTGCTTCCCGGTGTGCTGGGAATCTACCTGCTCGCTTCCAGCGAAGAGTCGAAGCGCTCGTTACGAAACAGTTTCTGCAACAAAGTCTTCGGGGTAAGCAACGCGATCGCCTATCCGAAATTCGCTCGCTTTCTGAATATATTTGGGGGGATCTTGCTCGTTTTCTCGCTCCTCGCCAGCTGGTTCCTGCTCCTTAAGCGTTATTTTTAAGCGCCCGTCGTCCGGATGCGCGACCGTGTCCGTCTCCCGTATGCCTAGGCGGAAAGGTTCGGCGAAACCCGCAGGCGCGGCAAAAAGCCACTTTGTTCAAAAATTCTTGAACAAACTATAACGATCTTCTAGCGTCCATTGCTCTTATGGACCGCCCGGAGCCGCTTGACGCCCCTGTTTCCGATTCCCTCCGCCCTTGGGAAACGGGCATGATCGAGGTTTTCGTGCGGGGAGCGGGCTTGATCGGCCTGCCGCGTTCGGTCGGCGAGATCTACGGGCTGCTTTTCGCAGCCGACCAACCCCTTACCTTCGACGAACTGGCCGAGCGTCTCGGCATCAGCCGCGGTTCCGTCAGCCAGGGGCTTAAGCTCCTGCGGCAGCTCGGCGCGGTCAAGATTCAGTATGTCGCCGGCAGCCGGAAGGATCACTACGTGCCCGAACTTTCGATGAAGCGCCTCGTTCGCGGCTTCATCCGCGACCAGTTCAGCCCCCACCTCGATTCCGGCACCGGCCGCCTCGACCAAGTCGAATCCCTCATCCGCCAAGACCTCGACGCGGCCCGCCGCGCCCACGCCCTCCAACGCCTCAACACCCTCCGGACATGGAAAGACCGTTCCCGCCGGCTCATCCCCGTGGTCATGGCCGTGCTCGGAGGCGCGAAGTTCCTAGCCGGCGAGGAGGAGGAGGCCGACGGCGAGGTGGTGTGAGGAAAGGCTGACACTCTGAAATGCTGAAACTCTGAAATGCTGAAAAGCTGACACGCTGACACTCTGAAATGCTGACACTCTGAAATTTTTAGCTGGAACTCACGATACGGATCAAAGGAAATTCCTCCTCCATGAGGATATCCCAAGAACTCCGGCAGAGGACGAAGCGCTTCTCCTCATCCATCATTCGCTTGTTCGTCGATCCGCCCCCGGGGGAAAAGGCGGTCGAAGTGATCGGGACTCAGATGTTGCGGGCGGGGACCTCAGTGGCCTCCCACACCCGCGAGGCATCAAGGGCGCGGTCCGACGCGGAGTTCTGTTCCAAGCTCGATGTGTTGCTCCAGGAAGCCGACGAAACCCAACTCTGGCTCGAGCACTTGGCCGAGGACTGCGGGATTGATCCGACCCGGATCGGCCCCATTCATGCCGAGAGCGACGAGTTGATTTCGATATTCACCACCATGGTGGCGCGCGTTCGCAGGCGTGGGAAAGATTCCGGGGGGGCTTGATTTTGAGATCCGATCAGGTCGTTCCGGTCCTCAAATTCAGACTTTTACTTTACTGCAGCCCTCCATCATAACTACCGGTCACGGGTCAACCTGCGCCCCGTCCTTCTCGGATTGTCAGCCTTTCAGAATTTCAGCCTTTCAGATTTTCAGAATTTCAGCCTTTCAGCCTTTCAGCTTTTCAGAATTTCCCCCCGTGTTCTTCCCCGTCCTATTTTTCCTCCTCCTCGGCTGCTTCGTCTCTTGGCTGGCGATCTTCCTGATGCTCCAAGCCGGCTTCGGCAGGAGCGCGGGCGCGCGGGCGCAGCACCACCACACGCATGCCGAGGCGGTTCCGCGTATCGGAGGGGCGGGCATCATGCTTGGCTTCGCGGTCGTCTACCTGCTCTGCTTTTACCAGCTCGACGATTTGGACAACGAGTCGCTCCTCCACTACGCGGTTTTTGCGGGGGCGGCCGGGGCCTTCCTGCTGGGCTTTATCGATGACTTCCGTCCTCTGGGCGCGAAGGTCAAGCTGCTCGCCCAAATCATTATCGCGATGCTGGCTCACGAGTGCGGGCTGTCCATCGAACGAGTGAATCTACCCTTTTTCGGGCTCGTCGACTTGGGCATCTTCAGCGTCGCGCTGACCGTCATTTGGTTCGTCGCCATGATGAACCTGATCAACCTGATCGACGGGCTCGACGGCCTGGCCGGCGGGATCGGGCTGATGCTGATGGCCCTCTTGGCCTACCTCGGCTTTCATGAAGGCCTGGCGCTCTCCACCATCCTGGCCCTCGGCATGGTTGGGGCGATTCTCGGTTTCCTTTTCCACAACTTCCCGCCCGCCAAGGTCTACATGGGCGATTCCGGGGCTTACCTGATCGGCTACACCATCGCCGCGCTCGCCCTGCTCAATTCCCAAAAAGGGACTGTCGCCGCCGCGCTCATCGCCCCGGTCCTGGCCCTCGCCCTGCCGATCGCGGACGTCGCCTTCGCCATGCTGCGGCGGGGGATCAAGGGCCTGCCGCTCTTCCGACCGGACCGCTCCCACATCCACCACCGCTTGATCCGGGCCGGCCTCTCGCACCGCAACACCGTCCTCATCCTCTACGCCGTATCCCTGCTGGCCTTGGGCGCCGGCCTTCTGGCCTTTTCGGCCCAAGGCCGCTTCCTGCCCATCTTTCTCGGTTTCGCTTTCGTCGTCATATTGATCACCCTTCGGGGCCAGAAAATCACGATCCAAGGGGTCCGCGATATGTTTTCCGATTCGATCAACGCCCGGCAGGACACCCGCAACGCGCTCTTTCTTCGGGACTGGTTCATCGTCGAAGCCGAGCGCGCTGACAGCGGCCAGCACCTCTGGTCGGACTACCACTTCATCCTCAAAAAGATGGGCTTCTGCCGCGCCGAGTTGGCAATCGGCGAGGAGGAGCGGCGGTTTTTCGTGCCCAACACGCCTCACGAGAATGTGGAGGCGCTCCTGCGCTCCGAATTGGAGCTGCGGGGCGCCGCTCCCGGAATCCTTCGGCTTTACGCCGACCGCGATCACTTCTCCGACCGCCAGTTTTTCATCATCGCCGACATCGCGGCCGAGTCTTGGACCCGCGCCGCCGCCCGCTGGCAAGAGATCAACGACGGCCCCCTCACCTTCGAGGCCCAAGCCAAGCCCGCGCCCACCTACCGCACCCAAAAAGCACGAAACCTCTACCGCCCCACCTACTAATCAAGCAGGAGGGTGGACACTCTTGTCCACCGGCGGCGGCAAGGTCCACGCATCGTTCGGGGGGCCCGAGGGCGAACCCCCTCCGTAGCGGCAAGGTCCCCAAAGGAGGGTGGACACTCCTGTCCACGAGCGGCGGCAAGGTCCACGCACCGCTCGGGGGGGCCGGGGGCAAGGCCCGGCATAGCTTTAAGCGAAGCCGGGCGAACCTCCTCCAGCCGCACGCCTCGATCATCCGATCGCCCGTGCGCGCTCCGATTCCCAAAGCGTGAATGCTTCCGCTCCGAGGCCGTCCGGATTCCGGCGAATGTACCGTACGACCGACTCGAGGTGGGAAGCGTCGCGGATCATGCGGTCGTGGTAATTGCTTTGCCAGATCCCGCCTAGGCCGATGCGCCGGGCCGAGATGCCCTTCCATGCCTGCACCAGCCTACCGACCTCCACCCTCGGACGGAACAGCAGGTGCACATGGTTTGGCATGATGACGGTGGAAACGAAGTCCGCGCGTCGGCCCTGATCAAAGGCGAGCGTCCGAAGCAATTCCCCGCGCGCCTCGGGCAGCCTCAACCGGCAGCTGCCATAGCCGGCATCGAGCCACCCCTGGATTCGCCGATCGAACCGATCCGCATAATCCGCCTCAGTGGCCGCGTCCCAAGGCTTCGGATGCGCCGCGAGCCAGGCCTCCCGCTCCGCCCGCCAGCTCGCCAACTTGGCTTGCGGCAGGGCATCGTTCAGCCGAAAGGTCACGAATTGAAGGACTTCGCCTTGTTGCCAGTGGCGAAGACGAGCCCCATGCCGGGCAACCGGCTGATAAGCGCTCAAATAATCGGCCATACGGAATATGAAATTTTGTTCACCATACGTTGCAAGCTTTTTTCGCCCCGATTCAGCACAGGAGGGTGGACACTCTTGTCCACCAGCGGTCGCAAGGTCCACGCTACCATCGCTGAAAAATCGAATCGGTGGCGCCCCCGAATCAGTTTGTTCATTTTTTATTGAACAAACTGGAAAAGTGCCCCACACAGTGACTTGTTTCCGCGGTCGATCCCATGTCCGCAAGCATCTTCCATCCCTCGTTTTTCGAACCGGAACCCCACCGGACCAATGGCGGTAGCGTGTTTGGAAGCAACGCGGACAGGAGTGGCCGCCCTCCGCAATGCAAGGATGAAGACTCTCCGCCAAGCGGTTGCCAAGCCGAAACGCATGGAACCTGGATCCAATCCCGGCACGGATGCCTTCCGACCTGACAGTGCATGGGTGGTTTGCCGAAGCTGTTTCAAGTCCACTTTCGACCCCCCGTTCCGTATCTTGAAGACTACGCTCGACCCAGTTCTGCTGTCTTGACCCGAAGGCTGCCGATATATACTTAAAACTAATGAATTTTCGCATTCAACTCTGGGAAACCGAGGAAGGGTGGTCGGTCAGTTGCCCGGATCTCCATGGCTGCCATTCCCAAGGTGCGACCCGCGACGAGGCATTGGAGAATATCACCGATGCCATCCGTCTGTGGCTTGAAGTTGAGGCCGAGGAAAACGGCATAAAATCCGTGGAAACAACCGAGATCGCCCTTTAGCGGCCTCCGGCATGCCCAAGCTTCCCGGAATAAGTCAGCGCGAGGCAGTCCGCGTCTTCGAGAAAATGGGATATCGAATCGTTCGGCAGAGTGGCCACGTCGTTTTGAGCAACGGAGAAGTCAGGTTGACGATCCCGCGCCACAGCCCGATCAATGCCATCACCATGGGGAATATCGCCAAAGACGCAGGGCTAAGCCCACAACAATTTAAGGACCTGCTCTGAGAAAGCAACGCCTGGCGGACTCGCAAGAAGGCGGACAGGACTGTCCGCCCTCCGCAATGCAAGGATTGAAGACTCGCCTCCTCGACGGAGGAAAGTGGAGGCCGGCAGCCGCCGGAGCAGGGTGGTCCCCGAAAGTGCCCCATCCGCGTCGCGCTGCTTCCTTCCGCCTTGCTCCCCGACGCGAAAAGGTTATCTCAAAGTCATGCTTTCTACCGAAGCCATTCGTACCACGCTTAAGGCGCATTCCAAAAGCTTGCATGATTTCGGCGTGTCCGAGTTGTGGTTGTTCGGGTCGGCCGTCCGCGAGCCTGCGGAGGCGCGGGATCTCGATTTCCTGGTGCAGTTTTCCAGTCGACCGGGGTTGGTCAATTTCATGGAGCTTAAGTTTTTTCTGGAAGAGCTCTTCAAACTTCCGGTCGACCTGCACTCCCGCACCTCCTGTCCGAAGCGCTTTTTGAAGCGCATTGAACCCGACTTGAAGCATGTCGCGTGATCCTGCGCTGCGTCTCGAAGATATTCTGGAGGCGATCGACTCAATTGAATCCTATGTCGAGGGCTATGATTTTGAGCGGTTCGTGCATGACTGAAAGACCGTGGATGCCGTCACCCGCTGTCTCGAAATCGTAGGAGAGGCGGTTAAACACCTGCCGAATGAAATGACGGAAGCTCACCCTGAAAAACCCTGGCGGGCGATCAGCGGTTTCCGGGACATTCTCGCCCACAGCTATTTTCGCGCGGATGATTCGATTATTTGGGATGCCGCCCTAACCGGAATTGCGCGGTTGAAGCCCGTCGCCTCGCACTTACTCGATACTTAGGCGTCGTCATCTAGGGGCGTCTGAAGTACGGGCGGCCGAAGCGAAGGCGGACAGGAGTGTCCGCTCTCCAGCTACGCCGCGCTCTGTCTCGATCTATCGTATCCCGTATCTTGTCTTCCGTATCTCGCATCCCGCAGCTCAAAAAATTTCAGCCTTTCAGCGTTTCAGCCTTTCAGAATTTCAGCCTTTCCCATGAACCTCCTCCTCACCGGCTGCGCCGGCTTTATCGGCTCCCACACCCTCGACCGCCTGCTGGCTGAGGGGCACTCGGTGGTGGGCGTCGACAATTTCGATCCCTTCTACCCGAGGTCCTTGAAGCTTGCCAATTTGGCGGCGCACATGAATGACGACCTCGGGGCTGTGAACGTAGAAAAGGATGAAGGTGCGAAAGTGGGTGATCCACCTTCAGACCTTCAAACCTTCCCACCTTCTCACTCCCCATCAAAGGGGTCTTTCGATTTGATTGAGGGGGACCTTGCGGATGAAACGACCTATACGAAAATAAAGTTTTTCATGGGTGATAATCCCTTTGACGCCATCATCCATCTCGCCGCCAAGGCCGGCGTCCGCCCATCCATCCAAGACCCCGTCGGCTACCAGCGGGCCAACGTGATCGCCACCCAGAACCTGTTGGAATTCGCGAAGGAGGAGGGGATTCGACAGTTCGTCTTCGCTTCCTCCTCTTCGGTCTATGGGGTCAATCCCAACGTGCCTTGGCGCGAGGACGACCATGTGCTGCGGCCCATCAGTCCCTACGCCAGCTCGAAGGTCAGCTGCGAGCTGCTCGGCCACGTCTACAGCCACCTTTTCGGCATCCGCTTCCTCGGTCTTCGTTTCTTCACCGTCTATGGCCCCCGCCAGCGGCCCGACCTCGCGATCAACAAGTTCGTCCGCCTGATCGAAGCCGGCGAGCCGATCCCCGTCTTCGGCGACGGCTCCACCCGCCGCGACTACACCTACGTCGGCGACATCGTCGACGGGATCATCAAATGCACTGAAAAAGCCGTTGCCTCCGGACCTCCCGCTCGGTCGACCGGAAACCGGGAACCGAAAACCGACGAACCGGCAACTCCGCTGCCGCCCTACGAGGTCATCAATTTAGGCAACGACCGGACCGTCACGCTGTCCGAGCTGATCGAAACCATCGAAGCGGTTGTCGGGCAGAAAGCCATCATCGACCGCCAAGCGGAGCAACCCGGCGACGTCCCGCAGACCTGGGCGGACATCACCAAAGCCAGAAAGCTCTTGGCCTATGCGCCGACCACCCGTCTAAGCGACGGAATTGCGCAGTTCTACGAATGGTGGAAGAGCGAGGTATGAAGACGCCCCTCCAGACCGCCGTAGCCGATCCGAGGCCGCAGGCCGACAACCCTCTTTCGTGAGAAATTGGACCTCCGTGCCTAGCCGATCCCACCTGCGGATTCCGCCCGCACCCTACGCTCCCTTCTGCCCGCCATCTCGCCTCTCCGCATCTCTTTCCCCGCCGCCAGTCGCCCTCTGCCCCAACCGAAAACCGGAAACTGCTAACTAGAAAACTACGCCTTTGAAAATCGCCATCATCGGTTTAGGCTATGTCGGTCTTCCGTTGGGTCTGCGCTTCGCCGAATCCGACGTTACGGTCTTGGGCTTAGACGTGGATCCCGCGAAGGTCGACGCAATCAACGCAGGACGCTCCTACATCAAGCACATTGATGGAGCGCAGATTGCCGCCGCCCGGGATTCCGGTCGGCTGGAGGCCTCCACCGACTTCTCCCGCGTCGCCGAGGTCGAAGCCGTGCTGATCTGCGTCCCCACGCCGCTCAGCAAGCACCGCGAGCCAGATATTTCCTACGTGCTGAAATCCGGCGAAGCAATTGCACCGTATCTGGGTCGTAGTGCGCCACTTCAGCCAGCGTCCGGCCTTGCAAGCTCAACGTCAGAGTCAGGCCCCGCACCTCGTCCCGCATCCTTTCAATCCTCCGAAGCTCGAAGAGCGAAGGAGGACGTATCACGCAACCCGGAACCCCCATCGCGCCCCAAGCTTGTCGTGCTCGAATCGACGACCTATCCGGGGACCACGGATACGGATCTCCGTGAAGTTCTGGAAGCGGGATCGGGTCTTAAGGCGGGCGTCGATTTCCACTTGGCCTTCTCCCCCGAGCGCGAGGATCCTGGACGGAAGGATCATTCCGTCAAAACGATCCCAAAGGTGATGGGTGGCTATAGCGAGGCCTGTCTCCAGCGCTGCGTCGAGCTCTACTCCAAGGCCCTCGACAAGGTCCACCCGGTCGGCTCCTGCCGCGTGGCCGAAGCCGTCAAGCTGACCGAAAACATCTTTCGCGCGGTCAACGTCGCACTGGTCAACGAACTCAAGGTCGTCTTCCACGAGATGGACATCGACGTCTGGGACGTGATCGACGCGGCCGCCACCAAGCCCTTCGGCTACATGCCGTTTTATCCCGGTCCCGGTCTCGGTGGCCATTGCATCCCGATCGACCCCTTCTACCTCACCTGGAAGGCGCGCGAATACGAGCAGCACACCCGCTTCATCGAACTTGCCGGCGAAATCAACACCCACATGCCGGACTACGTCGTCGGTCGGGTAGGGGACGCACTCAACGAGGAAGGCAAGTCGATCAAGGGCTCGAAGATTCTGCTGCTGGGAATGGCCTACAAGCCGAACGTCGACGACGACCGCGAGTCCCCCAGCTACGTCCTGACCAAGAAACTCGAAGCGAAGGGAGCCGAAGTTAGCTACAACGACCCGTATGTTCCGGTGATCAAAGTCACCCGCGAGCATCCGGAGTTCGCGGGGCGCGAGTCGGTCGACATCTCCGACCGCTATGACTGCATCCTGATCGCGACCCACCACGAGGAGTACCGAGCCTTCGACTTCTCGAATTTCACGACTCCGGTGGTCGACACGAGGAACTGCGTCTCGAAACGCCCGACCAAGTACTATCGAGCTTGAACCCAGCGGAATGGCGGTGAATCCCCCCCGTTCGGCCCTAAACCTGTAGCCGATTTCGTAAGAAATTGGACTCGTTGGCGAATGCCTCGTCCCTCCTGATTCCGCTTCGAATGACCGTGAATGAAGCTACCGTCTGGCTCAATCCGGAATTCCAGCCGCAGGCGGACCTTCCCGCCATCTTTGCCGACCGGGATGGAACCCTGCTCGAACATGTCGATTATCTCGGCGACCCGGATCAGGTGCGCCTTCTGCCGGGCGTCCGTACCGCCGTCCGGGAGCTGCTCGATGCCGGAGCCGCATTCTTTGTTTTCACCAACCAGTCCGGCGTCGGTCGTGGCTATTATCCTCTGGAAGCGGTTTTTCGCTGTCACGCGCGCATGTTCGAGCTGATGGGTGTCGAGATGCGCCGAATCGCCGGCTACTGCATCGCGCCGGGGGCACCCGGTGACGGCGATCCCTACCGGAAGCCCGCCCCCCGCTTCATCGACGAAGCACTCGATCGTTTCCAAATTCCGCGCGAACAGGCCCACATGGTCGGAGACACCCGTGTCGACCTCGAGACCGCCGCCGCCGCCGGAGTCCACGCCTGGCTCGTCGGTAACGGCAAACCCGAAGCCGTCCAGGCCCACCGGTCCGGAGAAATCGCGCTCGACTACCGCTTCCGCGAAAGCTTCCCCGCCTGCGCACAAGCGATTTTAAACGAATCCCTGTGAATCCCTGCGGGATTGATGCCGGATGAATGATAGCGGATAGCGGATGGCCAATCCGCCATCACTCATCCGCCATCCGCCATCGCCCCGCAAGGGGCCCTATCCCCGCAGGGGCATATCTTCGGACTTCCATCTTCCAAAGCGCCGCGCACTTCCTTCCATGGCTGAATCAAAACATATCCTCGTCACCGGTGGTGCCGGTTTTATCGGCAGCGCCCTGATCCATGCCCTGAACCAGCGCGGGGAGGAGCGGATCGTCGTCTCCGATTTTCTCGGAGCCGATGAGAAGTGGCGCAATCTTGTGCCGCTTCGCTTCGCCGACTACCTCGAAGGCGACGCACTGCTCGAGCGGGTCCGCTCCGACTCCGGGTTTCTTCGAGAATTCGGGGCGGTTTACCATTTGGGCGCCTGCTCGGCGACGACCGAGAAGGACGCCCGCTACCTTGCGACCAACAACTACGAGTTTACCAAGGTTCTGGCCGAGGCCTCGGTTCAGGCGGGCGCACGCTTCGTTTACGCGTCCAGTGCGGCCACTTACGGCGACGGCAGCGCCGGAATGGACGATCGCCTCGAAGACTTGCACCGTCTGCGCCCCCTCAATATGTATGGCTATTCCAAGCACATGTTCGACTGCTGGGCGAAGCGCGCCGGACTGCTCGACCGGATTGTCGGGCTCAAGTACTTTAATGTCTTCGGGCCGAACGAGGCCCACAAGGGCGACATGCGGAGCCTCGTCGCGAAGGCCTACGAGCAGATCCAAGCGACAGGGCGCATCGGCCTCTTCAAGAGCTACCACCCGGACTACCGCGACGGCGAGCAAATGCGCGACTTCCTCTACGTGAAGGATGCCGTCGCCATGACCCTTCATCTCGGCGAAAACTCCTCCGCCGCAGGCCTCTACAACCTTGGCAGCGGACAGGCCAACACTTGGATTACCCTCGCGACGGCGATCTTCGAAGCCCTCGGGCTTGATCCGGCCATCGATTTCATCGAGATGCCCGAGCAGTTGAAGGAAAAATACCAGTATTACACCTGCGCCGATATCGCCAAACTCCGCGAGAGCGGCTTCGACGCACCCATCACTCCCCTCCCCGAAGCCGTCCACGACTACGTCCGCAACTACCTCGCGAAGGACCAAAGGCTGGGAGGAATCCCTGCGGGATTGATGCCGAATCCCTGCGGGATTGATGCCGGATGAATGATAGCGGATAGCGGATGGCCAATCCGCCATCACTCATCCGCCATCCGCCATCGCCCCGCCAGGGGCCCCGCCATCGATTTCAAAAAATTCACAATGCTTCCCAACCCGAAACTCATCTCCCTCGACGAGGCACTCGTCCGCCGGGCTGCCTTGCGCGAGTCCGGGCGGCGGCTCACCGTCACCAACGGCTGTTTCGACTTACTGCACGCGGGGCACGTTCATTACCTGCGCGAAGCGGCTCGGCAGGGGGACGAGCTTTGGCTCCTGATGAATTCCGACCACTCCGTGCGGGCGCTCAAAGGACCGGGTCGCCCAATTCAGGCCGAGGAGTATCGGGCCTACGTAATGGCGGCATTGGAGTTCGTCGACGCCTTGATTCTTTTCGACACCCCCCGTTTGGACGCCGAACTGCGGGCCCTGAAAGCCGACATCTATGTCAAGGCCGGAGACTACTCGATCGACACCATCGATAAATCCGAAAAAGCCGCCATGCTTGAGGTCGGCACCGAGATCCGCTTCCTCCCCTTCCTCAAAGGCTTCAGCTCAACCGAGCTCATGCGCCGTATCCGCGAAGTAGGGGAATGAATCCCTGCGGGATTGATGGCGAATCCCTGCGGGATTGATGCGGAATCCCTGCGGGATTGATGCCGGATGAATGATAGCGGATAGCGGATGGCCTATCCGCCATCACCCATCCGCCATCCGCCATCGCCCCGCAAGGGGGCCCCGCCATCGCCCCGACAGGGGCCCCGCAAAGCGTTTTTCCCATGAACACCGTCCGGCAAGATTACCTTGAACTTAGCCGCTGCTTGGAGCGGTTTTCCGAATCGATACCTGCGGTTGAAGCGACGGGTCGGTTGCTGCTCTCCCGTCTCCGCGAGGGAAAGACCATCTACGCCTGCGGCAACGGAGGCAGCGCAACGGACTCCATGCACTTGTGCGAGGAATTGGTCGGCCGCTACCGGAGCGACCGCCGCCCCTTGGCCGCCGTCTCCCTCAATACCGATTCCTCGGTACTGACCTGTATCGCCAACGACTTCGGCTTCGAGGCCATCTTCTCTCGGCAGATCGAGGCCTTGGGCAAGTCGGGCGACCTCCTGGTCGGCTTTTCCACCAGCGGCAACTCCCCCAACGTCCTCGAAGCCTTCCGTATGGCGCGGGAGCGCGAGCTGACCACCATCCTGCTCTCCGGCAAGGACGGAGGTAAGCTCAAGCAGCTCGCCGACCACGCCATCATCGTCCCCAGCGAAAACACCGCCCGTATCCAAGAACTCCATACCTTCGTCCTCCACGCCTGGCTTGAGATGGTGGAAGAAGCCTATGAATCCCTGCGGGATTGATGCCGGATGAATGATAGCTGATAGCGGATGGCCCATCCGCCATCACTCATCCGCCATCCGCCATCGCCCCGAAAGGGGCCCCGCCATCGCCTCAAAGAGGCACCGCAAAGCGTTTTATGCTTCCTGACTTCAGCTCCCTTCGCATCCTCGTCGTTGGCGACGTGATGCTGGACCACTATATCTGGGGGGATGCCACCCGCATCTCGCCGGAGGCCCCCGTCCCGGTGGTCAGCGTCGACCGGGACAGCTTCGTGCCCGGCGGCGCGGCCAATGTGGCCTGCAATCTCGCCGGCCTCGGGGTGCGCACCCGCCTGCTCGGGCGCTACGGCCCGGACGACGGGGGCAACCGTCTCGGCAGCCTCCTTTCGGAGCGCGGCATCGAGCTTAGCTCGCTCGGCTGTCGCGGCAAGACGCCCACCATCGTCAAGACCCGCGTGATCGTCCAGCGTCAGCAAATGTGCCGCATCGACCGCGAACTCGAGCCTTCCCACTACCGCCTCTCCGATTCCATCGACGACGAAGCCCTCGCCGCCGTGCTCGCCGATACCGATGTCGTCCTCCTCTCCGACTACGCCAAAGGCGTGATCGACGACCCGCTGCTTGAACGCATCCGGACTCGTCGTGCGAATCCGCCATCCGCCATCCGCCATTCGCCATTGCTCGCGATCGACCCGAAGCCCCGCCGCCGCTTGGACCTCCGCGGAATGGACCTGATGACGCCCAACCGCAACGAAGCCCTGCAGCTGGCCGGCCTCCCGCTCGATCCCCATGCCAGCTTCGATGACGAAGCGATCTGCGGACGCATCCACGAGCAGTTCGCCCCGGTCAATCTCGTCGTCACCCTTGGTGCCGACGGCATGCTGCTCTGCCGCGAAGGCCGGGTGCTCGGACGACTTCCGACCGAAGCCCGCGAGGTCTTCGACGTTTCCGGCGCGGGCGACACCGTCGTCGCGACCCTCGCCGCTTCGCTCGCCGCCGGACTCGACCTGGAAGCCGCCGCCAAACTCGCCAACCGCGCCGCCGGCATCGTCGTCAGCCACGTCGGCACCAGCCCGATTACGCTGGAGTCCCTGGGGCAATCCCTGCGGGATTGATGCCAAATCCCTGCGGGATTGATGCCGGATGAATGATAGCGGATAGCGGATGGCCAATCCGCCATCCCTCATCCGCTATCCGCCATCAATCCCGTAGGGATTCGCCATCACTCATCCGCCATCCGCCATCGCCCCGCAAGGGGCCCCGCCATCGCCTCGAAGAGGCTCCATCCGTCATCAATCCTGCAAGGATTATGCCCTCCCCCCACAAGTCTCCCCCCGTCGCGCCGCGCGAGTGGGCGGTGCTTGCCGCCGCCGGGGCGACGCTGGTCTTTTCCGCCTGGAGCTTCGGAGGAGTCTTGGCCTGGAGCCTTCAACTGCTTCTCCTCGGTGGAACGCTCTGCTTTCTTTTCGCGGTCTGTCCTTTGCCCTCTCGCCTGAACGGGACCGACGGGGAGCACGGAAACCTCCTCAATTTGAAGCGGCTGCTGGCCTCGCCCGTATTCTGGTGCTTTTTCGCATTTATAATCTATCTGCTGCTGCAGGCCGCCAATCCGGCAATTACGGTCGTCCGCGAAGGCTCGCGTTGGTGGGTCGAGGCGATCGTGCCGCCCCTCGGCGTCAACTGGCCCAGCTCGGTCCGCAGCGAGTACGAGCCCATGAATGTCTGGCGGGTGCTCCAAGCCTTTCTCGCCGCCTTCGGACTTGCGCTTGGGATTCACGTCGGGCTCCGGCGCCGGCGCTCGGCCCTGCTGCTCCTGTGGGTCTTCGTCGTCAGCGGCACCGCGATGGCGGCCGTGGCCATCGCCCAGCGGTTTACGGAGGCCGAGGCGGTGCTCTGGTCCATCCCCTCGAGCAACCGCAACCCATGGGGCAGCTTCTTCTACCGCAACCAAGCCGTCGCCTACCTCAACCTCGTGCTGACCGCCACCACCTTCCTCTATTTTCACCACGCCCATCGAACCCGTGAGCTGGCGCGGAGCGGGGGACCGCATTTCCTGCTCTTCTTTTTCTGCGCGGTGCTGGCCGCGTCGATCGGCCTCGCGCTCTCCCGGGGCGGCATCCTCTTCGCCGCGGTCATCCTCGCCTGCTTCCTTGTGCTTGCGGTGCTACAACACCTGCTGTCCTTCTCCGGCCTCGGGCGCTCCCTGGCGATCAGCCTGATCCTCGCCGCCCTCGTTGGTGGGGGTGCCTACCTCGCCTACAGCGCGGTCGACTGGGAGGCGGTGGACGAGCGCTTCGGCGATGTGGGCGCCACCATCCAGCAGGCCGACCGCGATGGTCGCGTGCTGGCCACGCGGGCGACTTGGGACATGGCGCAGGACCGCCTCTGGCTGGGCTGGGGCGCGGGTTCCTTCCGCTACGTCTTCCCCCTCTATCTGCAAAACTATCCCGACATCTTTTACCGCCGCAACCACCCCCACCGCGGCTATGAAGGCCGCCGGATCTGGCAGTATGCCCACAACGATATCGTTCAATTCGTCGCGGAGTACGGATTGATCGGAACGACCCTCGTTTTCGGCGGCATCCTCTGCCTGCTTGCTGCCACTGTCTGGTTCGCTTCCGGTGCCACGGTTTTCGGCACCCTTATCCTGTTGGTCGGCACCGGCACCCTCTTCTCCCACGCCTTCCTCGACTTCATCTTCAACAGCCCCGCCTTCTGGACCGCCTTCCTCGGCGTTCTCGCCCTCGCCGCGACGCATGTGCGGCATCAATCCCGCAGGGATTCACCATCACTCATCCGCCATCCGCCATCCGCCTCGAAGAGGCGCCTATGCACGACTTCCTCATAGTTGGAGCCGGTATGTCCGGACTCGTCGCCGCCGAGCGCCTTTGCGGGGGGCTTGGTAAACGCTGCCTGATGGTCGATACCCGCGACCACATCGGCGGGAATTGCTACGACTACCACGACCGGGCCGGCGTGCGGGTCCACAAGTACGGGCCGCATTACTTCCGGACCAATTCGCCGAAGATCGTCGAGTACCTCTCCCGCTTCACGGACTGGCATCCTGTTGAATACAAAATCAAGTCTTGGGCCGACGGACGCTATTGGAACTTCCCGATCAACCTGAACACCTTCGAGCAATTGATCGGCCGGTCGTCCACCAGCGAGGAGATGGAGGAATGGCTCGAAACCCACCGGGTGCCGATCGAGAATCCGAAGAATTCCGAGGAGGTCATCCTCGCCCAGGTCGGCCACGAGCTCTACGAGAAGTTCTTCCTCGGCTACACGCAGAAACAGTGGAAGCGCCACCCCCGCGAGCTCGACGCCTCCGTCTGCGGACGCATCCCCATCCGCACCAACCGCGACGACCGTTACCTCAAGGAAGACTTCCAAGCGCTGCCCAAAGAAGGTTACACCGCGATGTTCGAGCGCATGGTCGAGGCCTGCGGCGACCGCCTCGAAAATGGCGGATGGCGGATGGCGGATGGCGGAGTCAAACGGATTTCCGTCGATCCGGCATCCGCTATCACTCATTCGCCATCGGATGGCCCGCCATCCTTCTTCCAGCCCGCCATGCAGGTCAACTACCCCAACGACCACGACTTCACCCGGATCGTCGAGATCAAGCACGCCACCGGGCAGCAGACCCCCAACACCACCATCGTCCGCGAATACCCGGAGGATTTCGGCCCCGGCAAGGAACCCTATTATCCCGTGCCCACCGACGCCTCCAAAGCCCTCTACCAGCAGTACAAAGCCCTCGCCGACGCCGAGCGGGACGTCACCTTCATCGGCCGCCTTGCCACCTACCGCTACTACAATATGGATCAGGTCGTCGGAATGGCGTTGCGCGCCGCGGAGCGGCTGGAATCCCTGCGGGATTGATGGCGGATGGCGGATGAGTGATGGCGGATGGGGAATTCGCTATTCGTCATCATTCATCCGGCATCAATCCCTTCGGGATTCACCATCACTCATCCGCCATCACTCATCCCCCATCCGCCATCGCCCCAAAGGGGCTCCGCCATCGTACAATGCACCGCGTCTATTCTCCCGAACCCGTCCTGAAAAAACCGGGCCTCTTCTTCCGCGACATGTGGGCCGATATCCGGGCTTCCCGGGAGCTGGCCATCGCCCTCGCCAAGCGGGACATCAAGGCGCTCTACCGGCAGAGCGTCTTCGGCTACCTCTGGGCCTTCCTGCCGCCGATCGTGGCGGCCTTGGTTTTTCTTTTCCTGCGCGCGGGAGGCTCGGTCGAGATGGCGGAGACGGACATCCCCTATCCGGCCTTTGTGTTTGTCGGGACCATCCTCTGGCAGATCTTCGTCGATGCGCTCAACGGCCCCCTCAAGGTCGTCGGGACCAGCCGGGCGATGATCGTGAAGATCAACTTCCCGCGCGAGGCCCTCATTCTCGCGGGGGTTCTCATCACGCTCTTCAACTTCGCCGTCCGCCTCGTGATCCTCGTCCCGGTGGTCGCCTTCTTTTACTGGAAGTTCCCCGAGCAGCTCGGCCTTTCGCCGTCGCTCCTGCTCTTTCCCGTCGGGATCTTCGCCATCATTCTGCTCGGCTACACCTTCGGTTTGTTGCTCACGCCGCTCGGCATGCTCTACAAGGACATCAAGAACGCCCTCACCATCGTCATCGGGTTCTGGATGTTCCTCACTCCCGTGGCCTTTCCCCTCGGCACCGAGGGCTCCTTCCTCAGCCTCGTCCAGCACCTCAACCCGGTTTCCCCAGTCGTCGAGACCACCCGCGACTGGCTCTACGGAACCCCGCCCGACATGCTCCCCTGGTTCCTCGGCGTCGTCGCCCTTTCCTTGGTCTTCGTCTTCATCGGCTGGGTCCTCTACCGCGTCGCCCTCCCGCACGTCATCGCCCGCCTCGGGATGTGAGTGATGGCGGATGAGTGATGACGGATGACGAATAACCCATCCCCCATCCGCATTGCCTCGAAGAGGCCCTATCCGCCATCACTCATCTCCCATCCGTCATCGCCCCAAAGGGGCTCCCCATCCGCCATCACTCATCCGCCATCTCCCGACAAGGCCCCTTTTATGATGATTCCTCAGCCTTCTTCTCCGCTTGATTCTTCCGCTTGGGAGGCTATCTTACAGCACATGTCGATCACTGAAATAAAAAGAGAAGCCAGTTCCCTCGGCGATGAAGACCTCATCCATCTGGCCGCTTGGTTTCATCATCTGGCTCGTCGGAAAAATCCGGCTTATCTCAAATCTCTGGATAATACTTTCGACGCGATCGACAGTGGAGACCGGATGTCTCTCGAAGCGTATCAGAAACTATCGCAGGAACTGAATCGGTCCGGCGTGTGAAGCCCGATTATGAGTATACCCTTTCAGGGGCTGCGGTTCGCGCTTTGTTGAGTGCACGAGCCCCCTTACGCCGGAAAGCGGAGAAAGTTTTGGATACCTTGGCCGCCGATCCCTTTCGAGAGTCGGATTTCATGGAAACGGCCCCGTCCGGCCGAAAATACTCTGTTTTTGTAGAACGAGATACCGTTGTCACCCTGTGGGTGGATCATTCGGAACGGGAGATTCGTATCGTCAATGTTGAGTTTGTTTGAGGAAGAGTCCCAAGACATTGGCAATCTGCGCACCACTAAAACTAATCTCCCAATCTCCATCTCCCGAAACGCAAAGCGTTTCACCATCCGCCATCACCCATCCGCTATCCGCCATCAATCCCGTAGGGATTCGTGATTGCCGCAGCCTTCAACTATTGAAAAATGCCCCCCGTGCTGGAGAAAAGTCTACTGGACCGATGCGCCCTCCGCTTCGCCGAAGAACCGAAGCTTGTGGCCGTCTGGATCTTTGGTTCCGCCTTGGCGGAGCGACTGCGGGATGACAGTGATATCGATCTCGCCCTCTACTACCAGCCGGGTGGACGGCCGGATTGTGCGGCGCTTGCCGATCTGGCCATGGATTTGGAGGACGTTTTTCAGCGCAGGGTCGACCTGGGCTTGCTCGGAAGTCGTAACCTTATCTACGCCGCGCAGGCCGTGCGGACCGGGCGGTTGATCTATGCGCCCGACGAGGCTGCCGCCATCGCGCTTTCGAGCAGAATACTAACCCTTTACCTGGATTTGAAACGGGATCGCAAGCCTGTCGAGGAGGCATACTGTGCCTGACGATGTCATGCTGAACAAGGCCGCGGTCATCGAGCGATCCCTTCGCCGTGTCCTCGAGATCCATCGCGCCGATCCTTCTTTGCAAGACCTCCTCCATGTCGATGCCCTCACCCTGAATGTCGAGCGGGCATGCCAAGCCGCCATCGATCTGGCCATCCATGTGGTGGCGGCCAAACATTTAGGCATGCCCCAGAGCCAAGCCGATGCCTTCCGCCTTTACCTGCGACCATCAAAGCGGAAAATCTAATCCGAATGTTCAAAGAGGAACTCAGTCTGAAGCTCGAAGCCATTGAAGTGCTTTGCCGGAGCTATGGCGTCATCCGTCTCGCTGTCTTTGGTTCCGCAGTGCGCGATGATTTTTCGAGCCGAAGCGACGTGGATTTCATAGTTCGATTTCGGCGAGACGGGTGCTTGGATGCTTTTCATCAATATTTCGAGTTCAAGGAGCACCTTGAAGAATTGCTCGATCGGCGAGTCGACCTTGTGTGTGAAAACGCTATCCGCAACCCCCACTTTCGGAAGGAAGTGGAGCGGACCAGTCAGCCCGTCTATGCCGCGTAAAACTGAGAAGATCCTCGAAGATGCTCTGAATGCGATTCGAGAGCTTCATTTCTTCACGGAGGGAAAGAGCTATGAAGACCTCGTTCGGGACCGCGGTCTGCAACTTATTCTCGAACGGCTCTTTGAGGTCTTGGGAGAAGCTTTATACCGCTTGCGCGGCGTCGATGAAGAGATGTTTCGGAAGCTTTCCGAAGGACATCGCATCATCGGTACCCGCAACCTGCTGGCTCACGGCTACGACATCGTCGATCACGAGATTCTTTGGGCGGCCGTCCAAACCTGCCTGCCAGCTTTGGAGAAAGAGCTGACCCACCTCTCCAAGAGCTGAGCCCCGCCATCACTCATCCGCCATCCGCCATCGCCTCGAAGAGGCTCCCCCATCCGTCATCGCCCCAAAGGGGCTCCATCGCCCCCAAAGGGGCTCATCTCCCAAAACGCAAAGCCTTTCCCATTCCCTATCGGCGTTCCAGTCGGGTGACGGGGAACTAACTTGCCAAACAAAACGCGGCCACCTAGGAATATTTCGTTGATTTTGGAACAGGAACAACTCTCCACGGTGATTGATTTGCTTCAGGCTCGTCTCAAGCCGGAGGCGATTTATCTTTTTGGCTCGCAGGCCTCCGGGCAGGCGAGCTCCGGGAAGGGTGATGTCGATCTCTTCGTAATCGTCGGGGACGATAAGAATCCCTACCACGAAACGGTCGATGCCTACGAGAGCCTCCAGGAAATGCCATTCCCGAAGGATATTATCGTTCGTTGTAAAAGCCGCTTCGAACAGCGGGCGACTTGGCCGTTTACCTTGGAGAGCGAGGTTCTCCGAACCGGACGAATGGTTTATTCGCATGAGTGAACTGGTCGAGGAATGGTTGGCTAAGGCGGAAGAAGACTGGGCGGCGGCCCGTGTGCTGCTCGAAGACGAATTGGCATTGGTGACGCCCGCTCTCTTTCACATGCAGCAAAGCGCCGAAAAGTTGCTTAAAGCGCTCCTGATCAAAAAGGAGATTGCTTTCGAACGGCGTCACGATCTCGGCTACCTCCTTCGACTTTCAGGCGAACACGAGCTCCAAAAAGAGTCGCGACTCTTGAACGCACTTAACCCCTTCGCTGTTGAGTTGCGCTATCCGGGCGATTTGCCACAACTTTCGATCAGCCAGGCATCCGCCTTATTGGAGAATCTTGGTGAATTCCGTGTGAGACTGCTCGCTTTGATCAAGGAGCAATAAAGCCCCACCAAAAAACACCGCGCGGCGCGCGAATCTCCCATCCCCGATCTACGAAAACGCAAAGCGTTTCCCATGCTTCCCGAAAATCTAGAGAAAATCTTCTGCGCGTTGAACGCGGCCGAGGCCCGATACCTTGTGGTCGGGGGCATGGCCGTCATGGCTCACGGCTTTGTGCGGATGACCCGGGACTTGGATCTCGTCGTCGCTTTGGACGGGGCCAATCCGAAACGGGTTTTAAAGGCTTTGGGGTCCTTGGGCTATCGTCCAAAAGTGCCCGTAGCGTTGATGGATTTCGCGAATCCCGAGAAGCGCGCGGAATGGGTGGCTGAAAAGGGGATGCAAGTGTTTCAAGTCGTCAGCGACGATCTAATGGATTGTCCGGTGGATTTGTTCGTGGAAGAGCCGATTCCCTTCGCAGAAATGTATGCGGGCCGCAAAGAGTTTAGTTTCAGCGACGGGTTGAGCATCCCAGTAGTGGGCCTCCCTCAATTGAAGAGGCTTAAGGCCATCGCCGGGCGTCCTCGTGATTTGCTTGATCTGGAAGAGTTGAGCCGCATAGAAAACGATCATGAATGAAGGCCGGCACGAAGGGTGGGGTACTGTGACCTGGCAAGGAGCTGAGGAGGAGCGGCGCATACGGGATCGCCACCTGTCCCTACGCCAGAAACTGGTCTGGAACGCCCAGGCGCTCGCACTATCCAAAGCATTCGGCGAGGATCGCACTACGCCCGGAAGCACCGAAAGCAATCCTCGATCGACTCAGGCAAAGCGCACACATTCCTAGCCAATCCCCATCACCCATCCGCCATCACTCATCCGCCATCCGCCATCGCCCCGAAAGGGGCTAACGCCCAAAGCGCAAAGCGTTCTATGCCATCTTCCATCTCCCATCCGCCATCCGCCATCCGCCATTCGCCATCGTCCGCCCCCGCGGACGCAGATGAAGTCCTCGTTCGCGTCGAGAACGTCGGCAAGCGCTTCTGCCGTGACCTCAAGCGCTCCCTTTTCTACGGCGTGCAGGATGTGGCCGGCGAGTTTATGGGTAGGAATCGCAGCGAGTCGGGTCTGCGCAAGGATGAGTTTTGGGCCAATCAGGATATCTCGTTTGATTTGCGACGCGGTGAATGCCTTGGGCTTGTTGGGAAAAATGGAGCAGGCAAAACAACTCTGCTTAAGATGCTCAATGGATTAATTCGTCCGGACACCGGAAACATCCGCATAAATGGGCGGGTGGGAGCATTGATTGCTTTAGGAGCTGGATTCAACCCGATCCTCACTGGCAAAGAAAATGTCTTTATTGCTGGATCCGTTTTGGGCTTAGGCAAGAAGGAGATCGAAGCGAAGTATGAGGAGATTGTCGAATTTGCCGAACTTAGAGATTTCATGAACACGCCTGTTCAGAGTTACTCCTCGGGCATGCAAGTTCGCTTAGGGTTCGCTGTGGCAAGTGCGATGAAACCAGACGTTTTGTTGCTCGATGAGGTTCTTGCCGTTGGGGATTCCGCCTTCCGGAATAAGTGCTACCAGAAAGTAGCCGAACTGCTTGAGGGTTCCGCGGTTATTTTCGTTACTCACAATATGGCCCATATCGGGCGGATTGCCTCAAAAGTGCTCGTTCTGAAAGAAGGAAAAACCAGATTTCTCGGTCCGACGTCTGAAGGGATTTCGATATACGACGAATTAAACGAAGCAGTGCCCGAAGTAGCAACGGTCATGTCCGATAAGAATGTGATGGTATCCGGAGGTGCCAAAGAAGCGACTGTTGAATTCGAACAACTTGAGCTTCAAAAAGGTGAGAATCTCCACCTTGGAGTTACCGTAAAATCTGCGGTGTCGTTGCAAGGTTGCTTTTTTTACATGTATGTTTTTGACCCGAGCGGCATTGTGGCAGCTCAATGGGTCAGCAATGCGAATGGGCAGAGCATAAGTATGGAAGAGGGGGAGAATCGATATGATTTCCGCATAGGGCCAATCAACCTACGCGGGGGGCGCTATCAATTATCGGTGATTATGAAGGACGAGACAGGCCTTAGAAATCTGGTTTGGTCTGATCGAGCGCATACCCTGACTGTGCAGAGTCAGATCTACACTGAGGGGGCCTACCAGATACCCGGAGAGGCAGTGGGGGAAAGGTTAAAGCAGAAAGCGAATGACCAAACGAAGTAGGCTGTTCCTGCAAAATTAAAAAGAGCCCAAAACCAAGATATAAAACTCATTAATAATGAAAAACGCTCAAATAGAAACCAGTTGGTTGGATCGCGAAAAAGGTACCTTAAAGACACGTTTGATTAAAACGGAGGTCCCGAAGCTGCAGCCTGGAGAGATTTTGGTTGAGATGCTCTATGTCCCGCTTCACGGGAGTTTCTGGCTGGCTTCCCATCCGGATGGGATACACCCCCGCAAGGCCGAGTTCCTCAAAGACGAGCGTTTCGTCTTTGGAAATGGAGGCGTCGCTCGGGTGGTTCAAAGCACCCTAGGCGAGCGCGATGTGGCGGTGGGGGATTATGTCTGCGTTTTCGGACACGTGCCTTGCGACCATTACGATTGCTACGCCTGTAATGTGCTGCACCGCTACACCGAGTGCGACTACGGAGAAAGCCACATCCTCGGCCACGGCAAGGGTTCCACGGAGGGGACGTACGGGAAGTATGCGGTTTTGCCTCGTTATTCCTATGACATCTGCTACCGCGAGGCCGAGAAGCCAAGCCGCGAGCAGCTAATGGCTTTCATGTTTGGCTTTTTGGTCGCGGATGTGCGTAATGCCTTGACTCGTCATCCCGATACCTTGCGTCAGCGGCGCATGCTGCTGTTTGGGGCTGGCTATTCCGGACAGATCGCAGCCTACATTCACAATCGTAGCTGCCCGGAGGCAAAGATCTTCGTGGTGGATTCGAATTCTGAATACCTTAAGAAGATCAAGGAGATCGACCCAACTGACATTGGGACGCTTCAGCTGAAGCCTGAGGTGGTTGAAGAGCTGAACGGGAAGCACCAGAACCCGGGCTTCCGCCACGAATTAAAGGATACGATCGAGCACATCGCCCGAGAAGTTCGATCCTTTTTCGGCGGACGTTCTGCGAACCTGCTTTTCGACAGTACCTCTGGAAACTCGGCGCCCCTTTGGGATAACCGCAGCGTTCTCGCTCCCTCCATGCACTGCATCCCTTTCGGTTTTGGATCGCATTATGTTCTGCTCAGTAAAGACATCATCCAACTGTCGGGACTGCATCTTGGGATGTCCCGGGGCGTCGGAAACCTGAGAAACCGGCAGGAAACGATCGAGCTTATCAAAGCGGGTGCCGGGAGATTTCTAAATGAATTGCTAGTGGCGAATTCCAAGTCGCTACCCGGAATGGAGGCGGCAATTGAGTTCGTTCGCGAGATGCACGAGCCTCCCCGACCGATTCACGAGATCCGGCACGCCTACATTTCGGCTGAAGGTTGCTAAGTTTCGTTCTTCGGGAAAACCGGCTGTGAAAGTCCCGCAATCCAATAGAGGCCGCAATGGTGAACTATGGTGCAAATTGCCCTCAATCTGCTGATGTATGGACGCTACGAGCATGGTCGTGCAGTGATCGAGTCCCTTCTGCGGGAGGGGGCGGAGCATGTCACGATCTATCTCGATCAACCCGGGAATGCGAAGGTGGAGCGTGAGCAGATGCGGATACTGGACTACCTGGACAACCTTCCAGACGGCTTTCACACTCTGGTGCGACCATCTGAGCGCCTTGGTTTAGCCCGTTCCGTCCGCAGCGCCATGCAGCGCTCTTTCGAAGCCTACGATGCCGCTATTCTGCTGGAAGACGATTGCGTGCTGCGCCCCGGGGGGCTGGCCTTCTTTACCGAAGGACTGAAGCAATTTTCCGAAAATCGGCGCATCCGGAGCCTCTGCGGCTATCTCTTTCCAGGCTGCGACTTTTTCTTCGGGCCGGAGGACGAGCTGCTGATGCTACAACGCTTCTCGACGTGGGGCTGGGCGACTTGGGCGAATCGCTGGCGCGACTACGAAGCGGACCTCAAAAAGGTGGTCGACCGTTTTTCCGAGCGCAATCTAAGCATAGAACTCTTTGCCGAGGACATGGCTTACCTCGCCCGGCGGGAGGATTTTCTGGAAGGTCGAAAAGACATTTGGAGTGTGCCTTGGATACTGGAGCATTATCTCAGCTCGAGTTTCGCCATCTATCCCCGCGAGTCGGTGATTGAAAACATTGGCCTCGACGGCAGCGGGCAAAACTGTGCGCCGACAAGTGCCTTTTCACTCAAACAGCCGGAGCGCAGGTTGTCCTTCACCCGCTGGAGCCCCTTGCCCTATTACATTGAAAACGAGGCGATCGTGAAGCAATACATGGACGAGCATGGCCTGAAGACCTATCCCACAGACTGACAAGTCCATTCCTCTTCCAATGAACCACAATACCGTCAAAGTGGAACACAATCAATCAAGCCCCCGCGTCGAAAGTGTGGAAGTGATCCCCGTAGCCGGTTGCGATCGCATGCTTCTGAATTTGAGCGGAGCCCACGCCCCTTTCTTCACCAGAAATCTGATCCGCCTCAGAGACAGCTCGGGACGGACTGGCGTCGGCGAGGTGCCGGGTGGAGAGCGTATCGAAGCCGGCATACGGTTGGTTGCGAATCGGGTAAAGGGCGAGTCGATCGGCAGCTACAAAAATTTGATTCGCGCTATCGGAGCCGATTTAACCTCATCGGACGAAGGAGGGCGCGGGTGCCAGACCTATGATCTCCGTGTTTCGGTGCATGTCATGGCCGCTTACGAATGCGCGCTCTTGGACCTTTTGGGGCAGCACCTCGGAGTTAACATCGCGACGCTTCTGGGGCAGGGACAGCAGCGGGAGCGGGTGCGCATGCTCGGCTACCTCTTTTTTGCGGCCGACGCCGAGAAGACTGATCTCCCTTATCCGAGATCCGGTTCGGCTGGCGGCTCGGACTGGTATCGGGTGCGGAACGAGCCAATCATGGATACGGAGGGGCTCGTGCGAAGTGCCGAAGCCGCAGAGGAGCGCTACGGGTTTCGTGATTTCAAGTTAAAAGGAGGCGTTTTCGCCGGCGAAGCCGAAGTGGAGGCTGTTCAAGCATTGGCTAAGCGGTTTCCCGACGCACGGGTGACGATTGACCCAAACGGGTGTTGGTCGCTCGATGCCGCGATCGAACACGGTAGGTCCTTGCGGGGCACCGTAGCCTACGCCGAAGATCCGTGCGGAGCGGAAAAGGGATACTCAGGGCGTGAGATCATGGCAGAGTTTCGAAGAGCTACCGGCTTGCCGACTGCGACCAATATGGTCGCGACCGATTGGCGGGAACTCACGCACTCGCTCGCTCTAGATGCCGTCGACATACCGCTCGCCGATCCCCATTTTTGGACCCTCGAAGGAGCCGTTGAGGTATCGCGATTTTGTGCTTTGAATGGCTTGGTTTGGGGCTCTCATTCCAACAACCATTTCGATGTGTCCCTGGCGATGTTCACGCAGGTCGCCGCCGCCGCCTTCGGGGAATTGACGGCGATTGACACCCACTGGATCTGGCAAGAGGGGGACGAGCGCTTGACCCACCAGCCCTTGGAGATACGCGAAGGCTATGTCGACGTGCCGAAGACACCCGGTCTTGGCGTGGAATTGGACATGGATCGCGTCCGCAAAGCCCATGAATGCTACCAGAAACTCGGTTCCGGAGCGCGTAACGACGCAGCCGGAATGCAATACTTGATTCCCAATTGGACCTTTGATCCCAAGCGCCCGGCAATGGTCCGCTGAAGACAGGCTCATCATCCTAAACCAAAACTCGACAATGAAACCATTCGTATTGGCTATCACTCCCGCCCGCGGCGGTTCCAAAGGCATCCCACGCAAAAACCTGATCGACCTTTGCGGTAAACCGCTTGTCGCGCATACCATCCTCCAAGCAAAGGCGTGCCCGCAGATCGACGATTACTTGGTCAACAGCGAGGATGCGGAAATCCGGGCCGTGGCCGAGAAATGGGGTGCGAAAACGATGACGCGTCCCGACATGTATGCCCACGATCAGATCCTTCAGGAGGTGGACCTCCTCTTGCGATGGACGACCGAACAATACGAAGAGCAGAACCCGGGAGTGACCGTGGATATCGTCGTCTTGCTGTATCCGACCGCTCCGCTGCGGGATGTCGCATCGATCAGCAAAGTCATCGATCTAGTCGCCAATCAGGGATACGACTCGGCGCTGTCACTTTATTCCGACGATCGATATTTGTGGAGTGCGGACTACGAGACGAAAACCGTGTCTCCCCGCAATTACGATCCGAACAAGAGAATGCCTCGTCAAAAAGAAACATGGAATCAATGGGCAGAGAATAAAGCCATCTACGCGATGAAGCGGGAAGTCCTTTTCGAAATCGGCCGGATCGGACCGAAAACCGGATTCGTAGAAATGGAAAAGTGGCGCTCGATCGATATCGACGAGCCGGTAGATCTGGAAATAGCCAGGGCGATCTATGAGGCGAAGCGGGATGAAATCGAGTCGGGATAATACAGATAGATTCCCAACCGCACAAATAGCCGCGAGCGCACCAAATGAAAAAAGCCTTCTCACTGCACCTATATTTATTGCAGAGGCCATCGGCGCTAACGGTTGTTTTTTATTACTACTGTAATCACGTCTCGAACGATGCTTGGGGACCACTTGTTCCCCGAGGTCGGACAGGCGGCGGGAATCATTTTTTTATTTTATCGGGTTACTTAGTCACTTACGCTGAGAATCAATAGAAAAACCGAAATGGGAGTCCGTTTATAAACGCCTTTCTAGAGTTTAAACGGGACATAAAAAAGCCATGGGTGTAAAGAGTTGGGAGAAGACAATGTGTTTCGCTTGGGGCATTGCAAGGTTTGACGTGGCTGTGCAAGGCCGACTTACTTGGGGGTCCTGCAATGATTAAAATCCGAAGAAAAGGCCGATA
>Ga0208112_100219_pt1 | contig 78877 bp, 79 predicted proteins | sample HotLakConsoUCCLE_FD_184736 | JGI IMG/M metagenome (GOLD analysis project Ga0208112, IMG submission 184736) | Hypersaline microbial mat communities from Hot Lake, Washington, USA - Hot Lake Consortium UCC-LE (SPAdes) (version 2) ...
CACCCAGATCTTCACCGCGCGCAACGGCGTGAAGGTCGGCGAGGACGGGCAGGGCAACATCTTCTACCACTCGAAGGACGGCAAGAAGCGCTGGGTCATCTACAATGGCGAGGCCGAGGCCAGCCGCGTGGACGCCGAGTGGCACGGCTGGCTGCACCACACCTGGGACGAGCCGCCGACCGAACGGCCCATGGTGCACAAACCCTGGGAACAGCCGCATCTGCCGAACCTGACCGGCACGCCGCAGGCCTATGTGCCCGCGGGGTCGATCCGCCGCGCCGAGCCTGCCGAGCGGCGCGACTACGAGGCCTGGACGCCGGAATGATCCTCTGCCCCCCTTGGCGCGGGCGGCGCGACGCGCCATAACCGGGCTGAGACAGGGGGCCGTGCGGATGTCGACGCAGGACAACACCATCACCGAGGTTGCCGTCGGCGCGGTCGTTCTGGCCGTGGCGGTGGGGTTCTTTTTCTACGCCTCCGGCGCGTCGGACGGCGGGCCGTCGGGCGGGACCTACCAGCTCAACGCGTCCTTCCGCAGCGCCGAGGGGATCGCGGTCGGCACCGAGGTGCGGCTGGCGGGGGTGCGCGTGGGCACCGTCACCGGGATGGCGCTCGACCCGCAGACCTTCCGGGCGGAAACCGCCTTTACCCTGCGCGACGACATCGTGCTGCCTGATGACAGCGCCATCGCCATCGCCTCCGAGGGGCTGTTGGGGGGCACCTTCGTCGAGATCATCCCCGGTGGCTCGCCCTTCAACTACGCGGCGGGCGACGTGGTGCGCGACACGCAAAGCTCGGTCAGCCTCATGACGCTCCTGATGCGCTTCGTCACCGGGGACGGGTCCGAGTGATGCGGTGCCTGCCTGCTGTCTGCCTTGTCGGCGCGGTTGCGCTGGCGGCGTCCGGGCCGTCGGCCTCGGCGCAGAGTTTCGACAATTTCGGCGAGGGGCCGCTGGAAGGCTTCGAGTTCGACGCCGAAACGCCCGAGGGCACCGATGTCCCCTCGCTTGGCGAGGGGGGGAGCATGCCGCCCGATGACGGCGGCATCACGCTGGACAGCACCCCGGGCCAGAGCGGCGTGGAGATGACACTCCGTCCCGGCATCGGCAGCGATGTGACCTCGATCAGCCAGCCACAGACCGCGCAAGGGGCGCGCGCGACGCTGCGCGCGCTCGACCGGTTGCTGGGGCGGCCCACGGATGTCGAGATGGCGGTGGGCGAGACGGTGATGTTCGGACGCATCGCGATCCATGCCATCGAATGCCGCTACCCGGCCGAAGATCCGGCCTCGGACGCCTTCGTCCACCTCGAGATCCTCGATTCCGAGGGAAACACGCTGTTCGACGGCTGGATGATCGCCTCGTCCCCCGCACTAAACGCGCTGGAGCATCCGCGCTACGATGTCTGGGTGCTGGGCTGCGCGCAGGGCTGAGGCCGCGCGACCCTTTCAGGTCCGGGCCTGAACGCTGTCGGCCCGCGCGGCATGGGTCTTGCGCAGATGGGCGATGGCCTCCTGCGTGCCGTCGATGACGGGCACGGGGCAATGCGGCGCGATGCGGGCGGCCAGCCCCGCCAGAGGCCCGCCGCCGAGCACGATGCTCGCCACCCCGTCCTCGGCGACCTCTTGGCAGAGCGCGGTCAGCGGTGCGCCGAGCCGGTCCGCGATCTCGGCAGGCGGGCAGGCCAGCGGGCCCGGCAGGGCGCGGACCTGCGCAACCTGCGCGCCCACCCCCAACGCCTCGGCCTTGGCGCGCAGCGGCGGGGCGACCTCGGGTGCGAAGGTGACGATGGCGAACGGCCCGCCGATCCGCCGTGCGGTGGCGAAGGCCGCCTCGGCGATGCCGATCACGGGCATGGCGGGCAGGGCCGCGCGCACCTCGGCCGCGCCGGTGTCGCCGAAGGAGGCCAGGACGATCCCGTCCGGCGCCCCTTCGGTCGCGATATGGTCCGAGATGGTGCGCAGGACGCCGGCGGTCGCCTCCTCGGCGTCGGCCTCGGTCACGATGAGGCCCGGACCGAAGGCCGCCGAGACCGTGGTGAAGCTGTCATCCGGCGCGGCCACGGCCCGGGCCGCGGCGTCGATCCGGGCGGTCACACCCTGCGAGGTGTTGGGATTGACGATCAGCACCCGCATCACAGGATCACCGAGGGCAGCCAGAGAACGATGGCGGGGAAGACGTTGACGAGGATCAGCGCCACCAGCATCGCGCCGATGAACCACAGCATCGAGGGGATGATCCTGGCGATGGAGATCTTGGCGATGGCGCAGGTGATCAGCACCACCGAGGCCACCGGCGGCGTCTGCTGCCCGATCCCGAGATTGATCGTCAGGATCAGCCCGAAATGCACCCGGTCGATGCCCAGCTGGTCGGCGAGCGGCAGGAAGATCGGCACCAGCATCAGGATCGCGGGCGTGCCGTGGATGATGGTGCCCGCGAGCAGGAAGAAGATGTTTATGGCGGCCAGCACGACCCAGTAATTCTCGGAGATGCCGAGGATCGCCAGCGCGATGTCCTGCGGGATGCGCTGGTTGGTCAGATACCAGCCCAGCAGGGTGGAGGTCGCGACGATGAACATCAGCATCGCGCTGCGCTTGCCCGCGATGCGGAAGGTATCCAGCAGGGTGCCGAACTTGATGGTGCGATAGAGGAACATGGCCAGCACGATCGACCAGAAGGCCGCGATGGCGCCGGCCTCGGTCGCGGTGAAGATGCCGCCGAGGATGCCGACGAGGATCAGGATCGGCAGGGTCAGCGGGATCGCCGCATCCTTGCCGGTCTCCAGCACGCGCTTGAACTGAAATTCCCCTTCGGTCGGGTAGCCGCGTTTCACCGAGATGACATAGGCGGTCGCCATCAGCAGCGCGCAGACCATGATGCCGGGCAGGATGCCCGCGGCGAAGAGCTCGGCAATCGAGGCGTTGGCGACATAGGCGTAAAGGATCAGGTTCAGCGACGGCGGCACGATGATCGCCATGGTCGCCGAAGTGGAGGTCACGGCGGCGGCGAAGGCGGCGGGGTAGCCGCGTTTCTTCATCTGCGGGATCATCACCGAGCCGATGGCGGCGGCATCCGATGTGGCGGTGCCCGAGATTTCCGAGAAAAACAGCGATGTCAGGATGTTGACATGCGCCAAGCCGCCCCGGATATGCCCCACGAGGCTGGAGGCGAAGGCGATCAGCTTTTCCGCGATGCGGCCCTGGTTCATCACCTCGCCCGCGATCATGAACAGAAGGGCCGCGACCAGCAGGTAGTTGTTCGCGCCGCCGAAGGGGATCAGCCCGATGATCTGCGGCACGACGCCGGGATCGAGCAGGATCATCACCGCGGCGGTGACGCCGAGCACGAAGGCGATGGGCAGCCCCGCGATCAGCAGGACAACGAGAAGGATCAGGATGATCCAGCCGGGATCGAGGAACATCACGCGTCGCTTTCTGGCAGAAGGTCGTCGGGGTGCACCTGTCCGGTCAGCAGACCGGCGAGGCGGGTGAGGCTGATGAGCGCGATCAGCGCGCCGCCCACGGGCATGGCGTAGCGGAAAAGCGCCATGGGCAGGTCGACGGAAATGAGCATGCGGCTGCCGAAGCTCTGCGCGGCGATGCCGCCGTAATACGCCAGCAAAGCGCCGAAGAAGGCCATGAGGATCAGGTTGCCGGCCATGACCGCGCGCTTCACGCCGGGCGACAGGATGCGCACGACGGCGTCGAAGCCGAGGTGTTCCGAGGTCCGCGTCAGGTAGGCCGCGCCGATGAAGGTGAGGGCGGCGAGGATATGGGCCGGCAGTTCCTCGGACCAGCTGACGCTGTCGTTGAGGATGAAGCGGGTGAAGACCGCGTAGTTCAGCAGGCAGAAGAGCAGCCCCGACAGCCCGATCACCACCGCGTCGAGGATGCGCGTCAGCCAGAGGTCGACGAAGGCGACAAGGGCGGTGAATTGGGCCATGGGGCTGCTCCGGTGGTCTGGGGTTACTCGATGCCGAGCGCCGCGCGGGTCGCCGCGATCATGTCGGCGCCGATCACGTCCACGAAGGTCGGGCTTTCATAAAGCGGCGCCGACGCGGCCTGGAAGGCGGCGAAGTCGATCTCGTTGACCGCGATGCGCTCGGCCAGTTCCGCGATCACGCGGGTGTCGGTCTCGTCTCCCCATGCGAAGGTCCAGGGGGCCGTCTCGGCGGCGACGGTCATCATCGCCTCGGCCAGCGCGGGGTCGATGCTGGCGAGGTAGGGCTCACCGAAGACGAGGAAGGTCGGCAGGTAGACGTGGTTGGAGAGCGACATGTAGCCCTGCACTTCGTAGAAGCGCCCGCTGTCGACGACCTCGGCAGGGTTTTCCTGCCCGTCGATCACGCCCTGGTCGAGGGCCGAGTAGACCTCGCCGAACGAAAGCGGCGTGGCGTTGGCGCCGAGCGTGTTGAACATCTCGACCCGCTGGCGGCTGGTGGGGGTGCGGATCTTCAGGCCTTCCAGATCGGCGGGCACCACGATCGGCCGCACGCTATTGGTGATCTGGCGAAACCCGTTGTCCCACATCGCGGCCAGCACCATGCCGGTGCCCTCGAAACCTTCGGCCAGCATCTCGCCCGCGGGGCTGGCGGCGAAGGCCTGCACGGCGGCGCGGTCCTCGAAGAGATAGGGCAGGTCGAAGATCGCGGTGCGGGTGTTGATCTGCGCGATGGCCGAGGCCGAGAGCGAGGCCTGGTGCGTGCCGAGGGCGAGGCCCTGAAGCACGTCTTCCTCGGAGCCGAGCGTGTTCGACATGAAGATCTGCACGTCGACGGCGCCGTCGGTCGCGGCCTCCAGCCGGGTTTCGTATTCGAGCAGGAAGACATGCGCGAAGGAGCCTTCGGGCAGGGAGGAGTTGATCTGAAGCACGGTCTGCGCCGCGGCCGCGCCGGGCAGGGCAAGGCCCGCGGCGAGGACAAAGGCGGACTGTCTCAAGAGGGTCATGATGTGATCCTTTCTGATCGGGAACAGACGGGTGAGGACGGTTGTTGTGCAATTCTTTTTTCGCGGTTTTTAAAATGCGAAAACGATTTTTCACGATCGCAGGGTCACCCAGACCGCCGTTGCCCAGAAATCAGGCAGACCGGCGGGGCGGTGATGGGCGTTTTGGCGGTGGATCAGCCGCGGGTCGGCTCAGATTTCGTCGAGCGAATCGTGGAGTCCTTCGATCACGCTCAGCCTTCGGCGGCCCTCCGCGCCCGATTCGCCGATCACGCGCGAGGCCAGCATGCCGCACAGCGCCATGACGCCCGCATGATCGAAGAGCGCCCCCGCCCCGGGCGTGGCGCAGGGCAGGTGCCAGCGCGCGGGCAACCTCTCGAGCCCGGCAAGGTCGCCCATGAGGGCGACCTGCGCGCCGGTCTGGGCCAGCTGGTCCAGCAGCGCGCCCAGAACGCGCGGCGGGCGGCGGAGCGCGATGACGAGGACGCAATCCTCGGGGTCCACGGCGGCGAGGCTTTCGGCCAGCGTCTCGCCGTCGCGGGGCAGGACGGCCACGTCCGGGCGGACCTGCAGCACCTGCCACGCGATGTAGCGGGCAAAGGGCTGTCCCGCGCGAAAGCCGATCAGCCAGAGCCGCGGTGCGCGGCCCATGGTGCCGGCGATCTCGGCGATCGTGTCGTCGTCGAGCGCGCCGAGGGTCTGGTCGAGGTTGCGGCGGGATTGTTCGAGGTAGCGCGCCAGTTGCCCTTCGGCCGCTGCGCCGTCGCTGTTCACGCGCAGAAGGGCGGTGCCCGCCGATTGCTCGGCGCGGACGGCCTGCCGCGCCTCTTCGAAGGAGGCATAGCCGATCTTGCGCACGAAACGGGTGACGGTCGCGTTCGAGACGCCTGCGATCCGGGCCAGTTCCGTGGCGGTATAGCTGGCAAGCTGGCCGGGAAAGTTCAGGATCGTCTCGGCCAGCCGCGCCTCGCTGCGGTGGAGGTCCGGCATCGCGCCCCGGACGCGCGCCACGAAAGAGGGTGTGCTGGAGGGCGGCATGGCCATGAAAATACCTTTTCACGGGCCATGCACAAGCCGCTGCATGCGCGCGGGCGTCAGATCAGCCCGCGTTCCTCCAGCACCTTGCGCGCGGCGCGGAAGCATTCATGCGCCTGCGGCACGCCGCAATAGATCGCCACGACATGGCAGATCGCGCGGATCTCCTCGGGCGTGACGCCGTTGTTGAGCGCGCCGCGGCAGTGCAGCTCCCATTCGTGCATCTTGCCGAGCGCGCCCAGCATGGCGAGGTTCATCATGCTGCGCGTCCTGGCGTCGATCGCGTCATCGCCCCAGCCAAAGCCCCAGGCCCAGGCGGTCATCGCCTCCTGGAAGGGGCGGGTCAGGTCGTCGGCACTGTCCATGCTGGCCTGCACGTAATCCGCGCCCAGCGTCGCCTTGCGGCGGGCAAGACCCTTTTCGAAAAGGTCTTCGTCGAAGGTTCCCATGATGTCCTCTCCCGTGGGTCTCAGACCGACTGTCCGGTCAGGGTGTTGATCAGCACAATGGCGTCGGGACCGGGGGCCGCGCGGTCGCGCATGGCGATCAGCAGGTCGCGGGTGGCCCATGTCTCGTTCAGGGGCACCATGGCGATGCGGGTCGCGTCGAGATAGGGCTCGACCGCGCCGAAGGGCAGGACCGCGATGCCGAGGCGGGCCTGCACCATGCGGCGCACGCCATCGAAGCTTTGCACCGCGACCTGGGTGTGGATGCGGGCGCCCAGGTCCTTGGCGCGGCGGTCGAGAAAGGCCTGGATCGAGCTGCCCGATTGCAGGGCGACGAAGGGTTCGGCGGCGATCTCGGCGAGCGTCAGGTCGGGGCGGCGGGCCAGCGGGTGATCGGCGGGGGTGACGACGACCAGCGTGTCGCGCCGGTAGGGCAGGGTGACGAGGCCCGGCGCCTCCGTCAGGCCGCTGAAGACGCCGAGATCGGCGCGGTCCGCCCGGACGGCGTCCAGCACCTCGAGGCTGTTCATCTCGGTCAGCGCGATCTGGACGTCGGGGCGGGCCGCGACGAATTCGGCCAGGTCCTCGGGCAGGAATTGCGAGATCGCGCTGCTGTTGGCGGCCACCCGGATGGCACCACGACGGCCGGTGGCATGGGCGGCCATGTCGGCCTCCATCCGCGCGACGGCGTGGCCGAGCACCTCGGCGTGGCCGAGCAGGTCGCGGCCGGCCTGCGTCACCTCGACCCCGCGGCGGTGGCGGCGCAGGAGCGCCGTGCCGACATGCGCCTCGAGATCGGCGATGCGTCTCGAGACGGCCGAGGGCACGAGACCGGCCTGCGCGGCGGCATGGGCGATGCTGCCGGTCTCGGCCACGCTGCGGAAAAGCGCGAGCGTGGTCAGGTCGTAGCCCGCGCTCACCCTTCGGTCAGGCGTTCGGCCTTGGTCTGCTTGTGATCGCGCATGGCGAGCCAGACCGAGAGCGCAAGGAAGCCCGCGGTCAGGATGTAGAGGCCGATGGAGATCGGGCTGGCGATCAGGATCGACCAGTCGCCGTCCGAGATCGACATCGCGCGGCGCAGGTTGCGCTCCATGTCGCCGCCGAGCAGCAGGCCGAGGACGAGGGGCACGAGGCTCACGTCGAACTTGCGCAGGATGTAGCCGATGACCCCGAAGAAGACCATCATCTCGAGGTCGAAGATGGAATTCGAGATGCCGTAGACGCCGACGAAGGTGACGGCGGCCACGATCGGCATGAGCGCCCATGTGGGCGTCATCATCAGCCGCGTGAAGATGCCGATCATCGGCAGGTTCAGGATCAGCAGCGCGACGTTGGCCATGTAGAGCGAGGCGACGAGGCCCCAGACGAGATCGGGCTGACGTTCGAAGAGGAGCGGGCCGGGCTGCACGTTGAGCGAGATCAGCATCGCGAGCAGCACCGCGGTGGTGCCCGAGCCGGGCACGCCGAGCGACAGCATCGGGATCAGCGCGCCGCCCGAGGCCGAGTTGTTGCCGGCTTCGGGGGCGGCGACGCCGCGGGGGTCGCCCTTGCCGAAAGTGCCCTTCTTGTTGGACCACTGCTTTTCCGCGACATAGGCCATGAAGGACCCCAGCGAGGCGCCCGCGCCAGGCAGGACGCCCGCGACGAAGCCCACGCCCGAGCCGCGCAGCATCGCCGCCCGCGTGCGCCAGATCGCGCCCCATTGCGGCAGCCAGCTGCCCACGGGGATGGCCTTGGGCCGGTCCTTGAGCGTCTTTTCGAGCAAGATCAGGATTTCCGAGATCGCGAAAAGGCCGACAAGGGCCACGATCGGCTCGATCCCGTCATAAAGGTGGAAACTGTCGAAGGTGTAGCGCGGCACGCCCGAGATCGGGTCGAGGCCCACGGTCGCCAGCGTCAGGCCGATCAGTGCCGAGAGCAGGGTCTTGCGCGGGTCGACGCCCGCGATGCCGCCGATGGTGGCGAAGGCGAGGATATAAAGGGCGAAGTAGTCGGCCGGGCCGAAATGGATCGCTGCGCGCGCGAGGATGGGTGCGAACAGCGACAGGCCGATCACCGCGATGGTGGAGCCGACGAAGGAGGCGACGCCCGAGATGGCCAGCGCGTTGGCGGCCTGCCCCTGCACGGCCATCGGGTAGCCGTCGAGCGTGGTCATGATCGCCGGTTCGTCGCCGGGGATGTTGAGCAGGATCGAGCTGATCCGCCCGCCGTACATGCAGCCGAAATAGACTGCGCAGAGCAGGATCATCGACGAGGTCGCATCGAAGCCGAAGGTGAAGGTCAGCGGGATCAGCACCGCCACACCGTTCACCGGCCCCAGCCCCGGCAGCGCGCCCAGCAGTGTGCCGATGAAACAGCCCATCAGCAGCAGGGCGATGTTGAGTGGCGTGCTCGCCACGACGAAGCCTTGTCCTAGGAGAGACAGGATTTCCATGATACGTCCCCTTGTCCGCGCCCTGTCTCAGGCGAAGAGATCACCCAGAAAATCGAGCGGCAGGCCGAGCACCTGGTCGAAGAGCGCCCAGAGCGCGGGCGCCATGATCGCGCCGAGAAGCACGGCTTTCTTCGGCGCACCGCCGAGGATGATGCCGATCAGCGCGATGAGCGCGAAGGTCGCGAGCGGAAAGCCCAGCGGCTCGAGCGCGATGGTGTAACCCACCAGCACGGCCAGCGCGGCCAGCTGCCGTCCCATCCGTTGCGGGGCGGGCCAGTCGACCTGCCCCGACGGGAACACCACCAGAGAAGCGGAAAGGATCATCATGGGCACGCCCACGATGACCGGAAATACCGTCGGACCCAGCACGTCGCCGAAACTGACGTCATAGGTTCCCGCCTGCCACGTGTAGAGCGCCGCGATCATGAAGATCGCGACGCCCAGGATTCTGACGCTCATTCGATGACGCCGATGTCGCGCGAGATGTCCTCCATCACCTGAGCTTCCTCACGGACGAAGGCCTCGAAGTCCTCGCCGCCGCGCCAGATCGGCACGAGGCCGGAGGCGGTGGCCGCTTCCTGCCACTCGGGCGAGTTGTAGAGCGTTTCCAGCTTCGAGACCCATTCGGCATATTGCTCGTCGGTCACGTCGCCGCCGGTGTAGAGGCCGCGCCAGTTGTAGCCGGTCACGTCCACGCCCTGAGAGATCGCGGTGGGCAGCTCGGGAAAGGCCGGGATCGGCTCGTCCGACAGGGCCGCCAGCACGCGGATGTCGCCCGATTCGACGAAGCCCGCGATCTCGCCGAGGTCGGTCGAGACCACGTCGATCTGGCCGCCCATCATCTGCGTCACGGCATCGGTGCCGCCGTCGAACTGCACCCAGCGGATCGCGCTCAGGTCTTCGGTTCCGGTCGCATCGGCCACCATCAGCAGGCGGATGTGGTCCCAGCCGCCCGCGCCCGACGAGCCCGCCGTCACCAGCGACGTCGGATCGGCGGCGATGGCGGCGGTCAGTTCGTCCAGCGTCTGGATCGGGCTGTCGTTGTCGACGGCGATCACGCCCACGTCGGCGCCCAGCATGGCGAGATAGCGCATCGTCTCGAGCGGGGCGGGGTAGCGGCCCTGCGCGATCTGCGTGATGCCCACGGTCGAGGTGGCGACGATCAGGTCGGCGTCGTCCGGGCGTTCGGTCGCGACCATGGCGAAGGTCACGGCGCCCACGCCGCCGGGCATGTTGGTGACCTGCACGTTGCCGTCGACGAGGTCGAGCTCGGTCAGGATGCGGCCGATCGTGCGGCAGGTGAAGTCCCAGCCGCCGCCGGGGTTCGAGGGCGCGATGCACTCGGTCGCGCTGGCGGGCAGGGCCGTCAGCGTCATCGTGGCGGCCAGCGTGGCCCCCAGCTTGGCTGTTGTCAGGGTACGAAAGATCATCGGTTTTCTCCTCCCAGTAAAAACCCGTGGGGCAGGGGATGCGATCATGCGGCCTTTTTCAAGGGGTGTTGCGGGGCGGGGCAGCCTGAAATCACAAAAAATCATGTCTGAGGTGTTATTGGTGATGTCTGGGGGCCAACCCCTTGAAGGTCGGATTTCCGGCGGGGCATCATGCGCGCGACCTTCCCCGACCCGAGGACCAAAGGACATGGCCATCGCCGCACCCAGCACCCCCGTGCCCGAGGGCGCCCGCGTCACCATCTGCGAGGTGGGGCCGCGCGACGGGTTCCAGATCGAGGCGGCGTTCATCCCGACCGAGCGCAAGATCGAGATCATCAATACGCTGTTCGCCTCGGGGCTGCGGCACATGCAGGTGACGTCTTTCGTCAGCCCCCGCGCCGTGCCGCAACTGGCCGATGCCGAGGCGGTGCTGGCGGGCATCGACCGGCCCGAGGGGGCGTTGATCACGGCGCTGATCCCGAACCTGCGCGGCGCCGAGCGCGCGGCGGGGGCGGGGGTGGACGCGGTCCATACGGTCGTCTCGGCCTCGGAAACGCACAACCTGAAGAACGTGAACCGGACAATCGACGCCTCCTTGCGGGATTTCGAGGCGGTCTTCGCATTGTTGGACAAGGCCGGCGTCGCCATCGAGGGCGGCATCGCCACCGCCTTCGGCTGCCCGTTCGAGGGGGTCGTCCCGCCCGAGCAGGTGGCGAAGATCGCGAAACGGTATCAAGAGCTTGGCGCGGGTTCGGTCGGGCTGGGCGACACCACGGGCATGGCCACGCCCGCCACGGTGCGCGCCGCGGTGCAGGCGATCCGGGCCGAGGCGCCGGGGCTGGGGATCGGCCTGCATTTCCACAACACCCGCGGCGTGGGGCTGGCTTGCGTCATGACCGGGCTGGCCGAGGGGGTGACGCATTACGACGCCTCGGTTGGCGGGCTTGGCGGTTGTCCCTTCGCCGCGGGGGCGACGGGCAACATCTGCACCGAGGACCTCGTCTACCTGCTGAACGAAAGCGGGTATGAGACGGGCGTCGATCTGGAAAAGCTGATCGATGCCGCGAAGCTGACGCAAGGCGTGATCGGCCGCGAATTGCCGGGGCAGGTGATCAAGTCCGGCCCGCGTCTGCGGCGCTTCGATCCGGGCCTGACGGCGACGGCGGCGGGATGAGCGCGCTGCCCTTGTCCGGCGTCCGGGTCGTGGACCTGACGCGCATCCTGTCGGGGCCGTTCTGCTCCATGATCCTCGGCGATCTGGGCGCGGATGTGATCAAGATCGAAAGCCCGAAGGGCGGCGACCCGGTGCGCGCGCAGGGTCATGTCATCGACGGGCTGTCGTGGTATTTCGCAGGCTTCAACCGCAACAAGCGCTCGGTCGCGCTGGATCTGCGCAAGCCCGAGGGGCTGGCGGTGCTGGAGCGGCTGCTGGCCGATGCCGACATCCTGACCGAGAATTACCGCCCCGGTGTGCTGGACGAGATGGGCCTGACCGCGGCGCGGCTGGCCGAGATCAACCCGGACCTGATCGTGGTCAGCGTGAATGGCTACGGCAGCACGGGGCCCTATGCCGACCGCCCGGCCTTTGATTTCATCGCGCAGGCGATGTCGGGCTACATGGCGACGAACGGCACGCCCGGAACCGGGCCGCTCAGGACGGGGCCGCCGCTGACGGACCTTATCGCGGGGCTGTACGCGGCGCTGGGCGCGGTAGCGGCCTTGCGCGGGCGCGAGCAGGGCGGGCCTGCGCAGCGGGTGGAGGCCTCGATGATGATGTCGATCATCTCGATGATGGCCTATCTCTCGTCGGGTGCGCTTGCCACGGGGCGCGACCCGGTGCCGACGGGCAACGATCACCCGATCGTCGCGCCCTACGGCCTGTTCCGGGCCAGCGACGGGGATATCGCGGTCTCGCCTTCGACCGATGTCTACGTCGCGCGCTTCCTTGCGGAGATCGGGCTGTCGCATCTGCTGGACGATCCGCGGTTTTCCAACAACACCGCCCGTGTCGAGAACCGGGCCGAGTTGAACCGGCTGGTCGACGAAGCGGTGGGCCGCGAGACGCAAGCCTACTGGATCGAGCGGCTGAACGGGGCGGGCGTGCCCTGCGGCAAGGTCCAGAGCCTGACCGAGGCGCTGGCCGATCCGCAGGTGGCGGCGCAAGGCATGGTGCTGGAGGTGCCGCATCCGGGGCATGGGGCGGTCAAGATGACGGGCTTTCCGGTCAAGTTCTCGCAGACACCGCTTTCGGTGCGCCACACGGTGCCGGACCTCGGCGCGCAGACCGGCGATGTGCTGGCCGAGGCGGGTTATGGGCCGGACGAGATCGCGGCGCTGCGGGCGGCGGGCGTGATCGGCTGAGGCCGATCAGCCGACACGCGCGTCGGCCTGCGTGAGCCGTTGCAGAAGCGCGATTTCGGCCGGGTCATAGGGCGTGCCCTCGGGCGTCAGCAGGTCGTGGAACCAGACCGAGCGGTCGGCATCGCCGCCATGGGCCGCGACCAGATCGGCGGGCCAGGGCAACCATGTCTGCGTGCGCCCCTGCACCAGCCCCCAGTGCAGGCAGCCCACGCCGCGCGCGCGGAAGAGCGGCAGCTGGTCGGCGAGGCGGCTGCCCACGGGCCGCGCCATCCATTCGGTGCAGAGCATCGGCCGCCCGCGCCGCGCCAGCGCGTCGATGATCGCGGCGACGCGGTCGCTCGGCAGGTAGGCGTGGAAGGTCACGATATCGGACAGCTCCAGCGCGGTGCGGTCGACCTCGGTCTCGTAGGCGGCCTCGGTCGCGCCGGCGAGCGGTGTGCTCCAGGCGCCGGTGGTCAGGGGATGATCGGGCGCGATCTCGCGCGCCACGGCGAAGCTGTCGCGCAGCAGGGACAGGCTTTCGGCGGTGAAGTCGGGCTCGTGCAGATGCGCGCCCTCGGGGCCGAAGACCATGCGGTTGCCGGGTTCGTTGTAGACGTCCCAGAGAAGGATACGCGGGTCGCTACGGAAGGTGGCGACCACGTCGCGGGTGTAGTCGAGAAAGCCGCCCCATTCGCCGGGCCGGCGGATGAGGTCGCGGCCGGGGCTGGCCACGGCGCGGCTGTTGTGGACACCCGCCCGCGGGTCGGGCTGGGGGCCGTAGGTCGCATCGGCACCGCCGAAGCCGCAATCGTCGAACAGCACGGGGATCGTGTCGATGCCCTGTGCCGCGGCCATGCCCATCACCCGGTCGAGCCGGTCGATCAGCCCGTCTCGGTCGTGTTTCCACACCAGGTAAGGCAGGTTGATGCGGATCGCGTTCAGTCCCAGCCCTGCGGCCCAGCCCAGTTCGCGGTCGATCGTGGCGGCATCGAAGCCGTCGCGGTGCCACATCTCGAGGAAGTTCACCGCGCTCGAGGGCAGGTAGTTCGCGCCGCAGACGAAGGGCCGGGTCGCCCACCACGCGTTCGCCTCTGCCTTGGTCCAACGGGTCATGCAGGGTCTTTCGTCTTGCAGCATCTGAAAGGGTGCCCGGCCCCCCTGTCGCGAGGGGCCGGGCGGGGGGAGGAACTCAGCGGTCGAGCAGGTCCTGCACGTCCATCTCGGCATCGGCGAGCGCGGCATCCACGCTCTTGCCGGTCAGCCAGATCGCCTGAAGCTCGCGGTTGAGCACGTCCTGGATGGCGCCGTATTGCGCCGAGGCGGGCGTGTCGCGGGCGATGGACGCGGTGCGGGTATACTCGTCGCGATGCGGCAGGGCGGCATAGTCCTCGGAGGACAGCACCGAGTTGCGCACCGCCATGTGCCCGGTCCGGGCCCAGTCGATGTTGTGCTCGTTGATGAAGGCCAGCACCTGCAGCGCGGCGGCGTAGGTCGCCTCGTCGGCCCGCAGCGAGGCGGGGATCGCCCACATGTGGCTGTCGGCCCAGGTCGCGCCCTCGGCAAAGAGGGTGGGGAAATCGGCGGCGTAGTAGTCGGACAGCGCCACGTCGGGGTTCGCGGCCTCGGCGGCGTAGAAATCGACGACCCATGTGCCGTTGACCAGCACCGCGGCCTCGCCGTTCAGAAAGGCCTGCTGGCTGTCGGCGTAGTTGAGCTGCGGGTCGGCGTGGCCGGCATCGAAGAGCTGCGTGATCGCGGTGACGGCGTTGCGCGCGGCCTCGGTGTCGATGGTGGCGGTGCCGTCCTCGGTGAAGATGTTGGCACCCTGCTGCCACATCAGCGACAAGACGAGGCGCACGCCGATCGGGAACTGCGCGAAATCGGCGGCGAGGTAATCCTGCCCGGTCGCCTCTTCGACGAGACGGGCATGGGCCAGCAATTCCGCGGGCGAGGTGGGCAGGATCGGCGTGCCTTCATCCGTCACAAGGCCCGCCTGCGCCAGCAGATCGAGGTTCACGTGCCAGAGATTGGCGTGGAAATCCATCGGCACGCCGTAGATGCCGCCCTCGTAACTGACCGCCTCGAGCGCGGTGGGCGCCCAGTCGGAGATGTCGATGCCTGCGGCCTCGAGATCGCCCGAGAGATCGGCCAGCGCGCCCAGCCCCGCGAATTGCGGGATGCGGTGGCGGTGCATCACGTGCACGTCGGGCGGATCGCCCGCGGCATAGGCGGCGACGATCTGGTCGTAGTAGTTGCCCCAGTCGGTCGGCAGGGTGGTGACGGTGATCCCGTCAAGCTCGGCATCGGCGGCGTTGATGATCGACTGGATGATGCAGGGCTCGCCCACCGAGGTGGTGGTGTCGGTGCCCGCGTCCTCGCAGGCGCCGAAGAAGCGGCCCAGCGTCACCTCCTGCGCGGTGGCGCCGGTGGCGGCCATCGCGGCCAAGGCGGTTCCCAGAACGAGATGTCTCATGTCTTTCCTCCCTTTGGTGGGGCGCTTTTCCGCCCCGGTTCAGCCTTTCGTGCCCCCGGCCGTCATCGCCGTGACCACGTAGCGTTGGAACATCAGGAACAGGACCACGACCGGCAGGGACGCGACGACGCCCGATGCCATGACGCGGCCAAGCCCTTCGGATTGCGCGAAATTCGACTGGATCGAGGCAAGGCCCAGCGTGATGGTGAACTGGTCGGGCTCGCGCGCCGAGACGAGCGGCCAGAGATAGTCGTTCCAGGCGTAGAGGAACGTCAGGATCGCCAGCGTCATCATCGCGGGGCGTGCGAGCGGCAGCATGATGTACCAGAAGATCTGCAGCCAGCCGACACCGTCGATGCGCGCGGCCTCTTCTATGTCCCTGGGGATGGCGCGGAAGAACTGCATCATCAGGAAGACGCCGATCGGCACCGCCATGCGCGGCAGGATCAGCGCGTGATAGCTGTTGTGCCAGCCGAGGTCCGCGAACATCGTGTAGAGCGGGATGAAGACCGCCTGTTCGGGCACCATCAGCCCCACGAGGCAGATCAGCGCCAGCGTGCGCTTGAAGGGAAACTCCAGCCGCGCCAGCGCGTAGCCCGCCGTGGTCGAGACGACCAGCACGCCGAGCGTCATCCCAAGCGCCACGATGGCCGAGTTGAGAAACCACAGCGGCGTCTGGCCGAACCGGAAGAGGGCGGCGTAATTCTCGGCGGTGAAGGGCAGGGGGATCAGGCCGAAGCCCGTGGAGGAGGTTGTGCGCGCCAGCACGTCATTGGGCTGGAACGAGAGCGAGACCATCCACAGCGTCGGGATCAGCCACAGGAAGGCGGGGATCGAGAGCGCGAGGATCAGCCAGTAATAGGAGCGGTTCAGCATCAGTCGCGCTCCCGTCCGAGGATGAACTGGATCACGGAAAACCCGCCCATTATGACGAAGAGAAACACCGCCATGGCGCTGGCGCGGCCCAGCTCGCTGTCGCGGAAGGCGGTCTGGTAGATGTAGCGCACCAGGACCTGCGTGCTGTCGTTGGGGCCGCCTTGCGTCATCAGGTGGGCCTGACCGAAGACCTGGAAATGCAGGATGATCTGCAGGACCACCACCAGCGTGATGGTCCGGGTGAGATTGGGCAGGGTGATGTAGCGGAAGGCGCGCAGCCCGGTGGCATTGTCGATCGCCGCGGCCTCGTAGATGTCGCGCGAGATGTCCTGGATGCCGGCGAGAAAGAGGATCATGGCGATGCCCAGCGACCACCAGACCGTGGTGATGACGATGGCCGCCATGGCGAATTGCTCGTTCGTCAGCCAGGTGACCGGCGTGCCGCCGAGCGCCTGCGTGACATTGGCGATCAGGCCCTGGCGGGGCGAGAACATGATCTGCCAGATCAGCGTGACGACCGTGACCGACAGCACCTGGCTGAGAAAGAAGAGCGTGCGCAGCACCGCCTTGGCGCGCGTCTGTCCGTCCAGCGCCGCGGCCAGCACCAGCGCGGTGATCGTGACGCCCGGCACGGCCAGCGCGACGAAGGTGATCGTGTTGCCGACCGTCGGCCAGAACCGGCGGTCATACCAGCGCCCGCCCTCGCCGGGGTGAAAGCCGGGCAGCAGGAAGAAGAGCGCCCCCGCGATCCCGAGCGCCAGCGCGGTGGGCCGGCTCATGGTGCCGCGAAAGTGGCCGAAAAAGGCCAGCCCGATCCCGAGGACACCTGCGGTTTGCATGACCGGGCTGGCAAGCGGACCCCATTCGATGTTCCGCCCCCACAGGGTGCGGACGTAATTGTCGAGCCCCACGAAGCTGCGGGCGTCGGGGTTGAAGGCGACGGCGAGCAGGTTCCAGTCATGCAGGCTGATCCAGACGCCGTTGAAGAACGGGTAGACCAGGAAGGCCGCGTAGACCGTGAGGAACGGCAGAAGCAGGATCGCCGCCGCCTGCCGCTGGGACAGCCCGCGCTGTCGTCCGGTGGTGTTGCGCATGTGGCACGCCCTCCCCAGCACGCCGATTCTGGCCAAGTATGGCTTGTGCTAAAAACTTTAGCAATATTTATTAGCGTGGCTGTTCGAAATGGGTGTGCAATGCAGGATGACCGGCCCGAGGCCTCCGAGCGGGTGACGATGAAGGAGGTCGCGCTGCGCGCCGGGGTCTCTCAATCCACGGTGTCCTTCGTGCTGAACGGCAACGAGGACATGCGCATCAGCGCCGAGACGCGGCGCCGGGTGCTGCAGGCGGTGGCCGATCTGGGCTACCGGCCGCGCGGCGCGGGGCGCCCGCCCAAGGCGGCGGGTCAGCGGGTTGTCGGGGTGATGTTCGACGAGGTCGCGACCTCGCCCTTCGCGGCGATCTCGGTCGAGGGGGTGCAGGAGGAGGCGTGGAAATCCGGCGTCATCGCCGAGATCGTGATGACGGGCGGCGACCGCGCCTACGAGGCGGCGGTGCTGCGCAAATGGGCCGCCGACCGGGTCGAGGGGGTGATCTACGGCTCGATCCTGACGCGGCGGATCACGGCGCCCGACAGCCTGTCGCGGCACCGGGCGGTGCTGTTGAACTGCTACGACGCCGAGGGGCGCTGGCCCTCGGTCGTGCCCGCCGAACGGCGCGGCGGCGAGGCGGCGACGCGCGCGCTTCTGGCGGCGGGGCATCGGCGGATCGCCTTCATCTCGGGCGAGTCGTGGATGGACGCCTCGGACCAGCGGCTCGAGGGCTACGAGCGCGCGCTGCGCGCCGCCGGGCTGACCGTCGATCCGGCGCTGGTGGAGGAGGGGAATTTCCTGCCCTCGGGTGGCCATGCCGCGACCCATCGCCTGCTCGACCGGACGCGGCCCGACGCGATCTTCTGCGCCAACGACCTTATGGCGGTGGGCTGCTACGAGGCGCTGAAGGAGCGCGGCGAGCGCGTGGGCGAGACGATCGGGGTGATGGGCTATGACGATCAGGAGATCGCCCAGCACCTGAACCCGCCGCTGTCCACCGTGCTCTTGCCGCATCGCGAGATGGGGCAATGGGCGACGCGCCGGATCATCGGGGCCGACACCGCGGGCGAAGGGGAAGCGGCGCTGCGCATGGAATGCCCGACCATCCTGCGACAGTCGCATTTCCGGCGCTGAGGGCGGCTTGGGGCGTGCCGGGCTTCAGTTCAGCCGGAGCAGCAGACGCTCGGCCCCGCGCGACAAGGCGGCGCGTTCGCCGGCCTGCGCATCCACCAGCACGTAGGCCGCCGGACCATGCTCGAAGACCGCGACCGCGCTGCCGCGGTGGTCGAACGCCCGGAGCGGGGTGATCATGCCGTCATCGTCCTGCCGGAAGCTCAGGAGCATGACCTCGCCCATGTCGGGCGTGTCGATCACCACCGCGAGGCCGGGATGATCGGGGGTGGCCACCACCTGCGCGTCGCGCACCTGCCAGTCGGCCGGCAGCACCGGCAGGGCGAGGCCGAGCCGCGCGGCGATCTCGGTCGCGTCGCGTCGCGGCGGGCTCAGCGCGAGCGACCGCTGAAGGTCGACGGCCGCCTGCGCATCGAGCGCGGTCTCGGCGATGGGGCGCAGGCCGGACATCATCCGCACCTCCTGCAGGTTCGTCCACAGGACCTGACCGCTCCAGCCCAGGGCGACCAGGGCACACGCCGCGGCCAGGCGCATCGGCCAGGGCTGCGCCGGGGCGAGCCTGCGCGAAAGCCGCCCGGCCGTCCGCCTCAGCGCGGCGGGGGGCGGGCCGTCGGGCCGCGCGAGGGCTGCGCGCAGGTCCTCTTGCAGGCGGAGGTCGGTCATCACCTGCGTGGCCAGATGCGGGTTGCGTTCCATGTGCAGGGCCACGGAGATGCGCCGATCCGGGTCGATCCGGCCAAGCAGGAAAGCCTCGATGTCCCGGTCGGTCACCTCGTCATGCGGCAGGGTCATCATTGCCTCCGACAAGCCGGATACGGGCACGCCGGGCCGTGCCGCCCTCTTCCCAGTCGCGCAGCGCGGCGCGGGCGCGGCCGACGCGCGACATGACCGTGCCCGCGGGAACCGAAAGGATCGTCGCGGCCTCGGCCACCGACAGCCCTTCGACCGCCAGCAGATGAAGCGCCTCGCGCTGGTCGCGGGGCAGGGCGAGCACGGCGCGGCGCACGCGGTCGAGCCGCGCGGCATGTTCGCCCGCGGGCGGGGCGAAGCCGGGTTCCAGATCGGCCCATGCCGCGTCACGCGCGGTCGCGGCCCCGTCGCTGCGCAGCCGGTCGATGTGGTGATTGTGCAGGATCGACATCAGCCAGACCCGAAGGTCCGAGCCGTCGCGGAACCCCTCCTGACGTTCGAGCGCGCGCAGGAGCGCGCCCTGCACGAGGTCGTCGGCCTCCGGGCCGTTGCGCGTCAGGATGCGGGCGTAGCGGCGCAGCGCATCGAGATGGGCGACCACGTCGAGGGGGGGCCGTCGGGTCACCTTGCGCCGTCCTGCGCGGCGGGCTGCGGCGGATCGACCAGCCCGGCGTTCTGGCGGCGGATCAGCGCCGCGGCGTCGTCGTAGAGGAAGGGGAGAAAGGCGTAGCGGCGTCCGCGGGTCACCCGGCTGACACGGTGCAGCAGCGAACAGGAAAAGACGACCGCCCCGCCGACGGGGGCCTTGAAGGATCGGGGGCCGTATTCGGGAAAGCTCACCTCGCCCCCTTCGAAATCCTCGTTGAGGTTGATCGACACGGCAAAGCGGCGATGCGCCGTGCCCGCGGTGGTGTTGTCGCGATGGGCCGAGAAATGGCCGCCGTCCTGCGCATCGTAGCAGGAGATGATGTAGCGTTCCATCCGCGTCACCTTGAACTGATGGACCTTGGCGATCTCGGGCACGACGCGGCGGAGGAAGCGGGCCTGCAGCGCCGAGACCAGCCCGTCATCCGACACGATCACGTCGCGGCGCACCTTGAAACCCGGGTCCATCACGCCGACCGTGCGCCCGTCGATCTGCCGCATGAAGCCGCTTTCCTGGCCGCCCTCGCGCTCGTAGATCGCGATGAGGGTGCGGCAAAGCTCGGGTTCCAGGACCCGCGGCAGGATCAGCACGGGCGCCTGCACGGCAAACCCCGCGAAGGTTTCGGGCGGCGGCAGGCGGTCGAGCAGGGCCAGGACCTCGGCCCGGTCACGGCCGTCCGCGCGGAAGGGGATGCGCCCGATCACGCGCATCGTCGGGTCGATGACATACCAGGCGCGGGCGATGCCTTGCCAGCTGGCCTCGGCGCTGTCCGTGTCGCTGTGACCGGCCCCGGTGGCGCCATAGCGCCCCGCGACGGACCGGTCGTCATCCCAGACCACGCGGATGCCGGGAATGCGGTTGCCGATCCGGCCGAGCGCCTCGTCCTGCGGGTCATGGCTGACCGCGAAAAGGCAGGCGCGGTTGTCGTCGAAGAGGTCGGGCCGCGCCAGCGCCGCATCGAAGGCCGCGCGCCCCAGCGGATCCCCGGCGCTGCCGAGGAAGCACAGCACGAGGTAGCGCCCCGCCGCGCTGTCGAAGGCATAGCGCGGGTTGGAGGGCGTGCGCTGGATGAAACCGGGCGCCGGGTCTCCGGCGACGGGGTGGTGGGGCAGGTCCGTCGGGTGCATGGTCTGGCTGGTCCGGTCCGGGTGTTTGCGCTGTATACGGAGCGCCCCGGCGCGGGCATCCCGCGCGATGCGAAAAAAACGGGGATGCGCAAGAGCGGCCGCATCGTTTATACCTTTGGGCGATACGAGTGGATGCGCGATGACGAGGGGCAGACATGGGTGGCATGACCGACCGGGCGCGCGGTCCGTGGATGTGCCTTCGGGCCGACGGCTGATGGCGCGATGACAGGCAGCAGATTGTCCGAGGCCGAGCTTGCGCTGGCCGATGCCGCCGCCGCCCGCAAGGCGGGCGACGATGCGGCCGTGGCGGCCGCCCTGGAACGGGCCGCGGCGGCGGGCGCCTCGCCGAAGCTGACGGCCGAGGCCCATGCCCTCGCCCTGTCGCGGCTGGGCCGCGCCGACGAGGCGGTCGCGGTCTACCGTCCGTGGTTCGAGCGCAACCGCAAATCCGCGCCGGTCTGGAACCTGATGGGCGTCCTGCTCAAGCGCGCGGGGCGGCTGGCCAAGGCCGCCGAAGTGCTTGAGCGGGCGGCGAAGATGGCCCCCTCGGACGTGTCGCCATGGCAGAACCTCGGCAATGTGCGCGTGCTGACGGGCGATCACGCCGGCGCCGCGGTGGCCTATCGCAAGGCGGTGCGGCTGGCGCCGAAATCGGCCGAGCTGTGGCGCCTGCTCGGGGCCGAGGCGCTCGTGCTGAAGCGCTGGGACGAGGCCGAGCACTGCCTCGGCACCGCGCTGCGGCTGACGCCGTCGGACAGGCGCATCGTGGCGCTCATGGCGCAGGCGCTGCACGGGGCCGGCAAGCTGGCCGAGCTTGACGCGATGCTCGAGCGCGCGCTGGCCGCGGCGCCGGGCGATGACGGTCTGACCGTGACGGTCGCGCGCCATGCCGCGCGCAGGGGCGACCGCGCGCGGGCGCTGGAGTTGCTGAACGGTGTCATCGCGCGCAATCGCACCCATGTGGATGCGAATTTCCTTCTGGCCCATATCCTCGGCGACGGGGACAGGCGGGGCGCGAACGAGGCGCTCGCCCGCGCCGCCGAGGCCGCGCCCGAATCCTTCGAGCTGCTCGACCGGCGGATCGACAGCCTGGTGCGCAGCCGCTACGACGACGAGACCGCCCATATCGAACAGGCCTATGCCCTGTCCTGCGAACTGATGGAGCGTTTCCCCGACAGGCTGCGCCCCGCCGCGCGCACGCTGCGCACGGTGCTGATGCGGGTGATGGACGAGGAGCGGATGGCCGCGACGGGCGATCTGGCCGACCTCCTGCCGCTCTGGCAGGCCGAGGGGCGGCATTCCTCGGTGCATTACGAACTGGGACATGTCGCGACGCTGGAGGATCGGATCGCGCTGGTCGAGTGGCACCGCGACTGGGGCCGCAAGGTCGAGGAGGGGATCACGCCGCTGCCGCCGCCTGCCGCCCCCGCGGTGCAGCGTGGCCGCAAGCTGCGGGTGGGGTTCATGTCCTCGGACCTGCGCCAGCATCCGGTGACCTATTTCGCCCTGCCGCTGTTCGAAAGCTATGACCCCGACGCTGTCGAGGTCTTCTGCTATTCCTTCTACGAGCGCGCGCCCGACAAGGTGCAGGGCCACATTGCCGAAAAGGTCACGGGTTTTCGCCACTGGCCGGGCCGCCCCTCGGCGCAGGTGGCCGAGGGGATCGCGCAGGACGGGCTCGACATCCTGTTCGAGCTGGGCGGATCGACCGCGATGAACAAACTCGAGGTGATGGCGTATCGCCCCGCGCGGCTGGGGGCGAGCTGGCTGGGGTATCCGCATTCCGCGGGCCTGTCGCGGATCGACCTGATCCTGACCGATCCTTACCTCAGCCCCGCCGATCCGCGGCTGTTGATCGAGCGGCCCTTCGAGATGCCCGAGACCTGGGTCGCGATCTCGCGCATGTTCGCGCCGACCGCCATCACCGAGGGCACGCCCGAGGCGCGCAAGGGGCATCTGACCTTCGGCACGGCGAACAACCCCTACAAGTACACCGCGCTCTGCCTCGATCTCTGGGCCGATGTGCTGCGCGCGGTGCCCGGCTCGCGCTTTGTCTTCCTGCGGCCCGAGGCGGGGGCGGCAAGCTTTGTCGCCAACACCCGCGCGGCCTTTGCCCGGCGCGACGTGGACCCCGAGAGGCTGGAGTATATCGGCGTGCGCGGCGACCACATGCGCCATTACAACGAGATCGACATCGCGCTCGACACCGCGCCCCATGTCGGCGGCACCACCACCTGCGAGGCGCTGTGGATGGGCGTGCCCACGATCAGCCTTGTCGGCCCCGGTTTCCCCGAGCGCCTGTCCTATTCGAATCTGACGAACGCGGGTCTGGGCGACCTGGCCGTGCCGACGGCGCAGGACTACGTCGCCACCGCGGCCGCGCTGGCCGCCGATCCGGCGCGGCGTCTGCATCTGCGCCACGGGTTGCGCGCGCAGATCGCGGCGAACCCGCTGGGCCAGCCCGAGCGTTTCGCGCGGAATTTCTATGATCTGGCACGAAAGGTGGCGTCGGGGTGAAAGCGGTGATCCTTGCAGGCGGGCGCGGCACGCGGCTCTCCGAGGAAACGGGGCTGCGCCCCAAACCCATGGTCGAGATCGGCGGGCGGCCGATCCTGTGGCATATCCTCAAGATCTACGAGGCGCACGGGATCACGGATTTCGTCATCTGCCTTGGCTATCGCGGCTGGCAGATCAAGGAGTTCTTCCTCAACTACGCGCGGCTCTCTTCGGACATCGTGGTCGATGTGGCGACCGGCGGGGTCGAGGTGCTGCGCCCCGCGACCGAGCCCTGGCGCGTGGCGCTGATCGACACCGGCGAAGAGACGCAGACTGGCGGGCGGCTGGCGCGGGTGGCCCATCTGTTGCGGGGGGAGCAGGCGTTTTGCCTGACCTATGGCGACGGGCTGGGGGATGTGGACATCACCGGCAGCATCGCCTTTCACCGCGCCCATGGTCGCGCGGCCACGGTCACCGCCGTTGTGCCGCCCGGCCGGTTTGGCGCGCTGCAGCGCGACGGCCACGAGGTCACCGCCTTCGTCGAGAAACCGGCGGGCGATGGCGGGCTGATCAACGGGGGGTTCTTCGTCCTGTCGCCCGCGGTGCTGGACCGGATCGCGGGCGACGCCACCTCGCTGGAGCAGGAGCCCTTGCGCGGGCTGGCGCATGACGGGCAGTTGATGTCCTTCGAGCATCGCGGGTTCTGGCAACCGATGGACACCCTGCGCGACCGCGATACGCTGGAGGCGCTATGGGACGGGGGGCAGGCACCGTGGAAGATCTGGTGAGGCGTCCCGAGCGCGCCTTCTGGGAGGGGCGGACGGTCCTTCTGACCGGGCAGACCGGGTTCAAGGGGGCCTGGGCCGCGCGGATGCTGGCCGCCCTCGGCGCGCGGGTGACGGCCGTGGCGCTGGACCCCGAACCGGGGCCGGGGGCTTACGCGCTGCTGCGCGCGGGGCGGGATCTTTCGCAGGACCTGCGGGCGGATCTTGCCGCACCGGATGCGCTGGCCGGTGTGACGCTGCCCGAGGGCGGCGTCGTCCTGCACATGGCCGCCCAACCCATCGTGTCCGAGGGGTTCCGCGACCCGGTGCGCACATGGTCCAGCAACGTGGCAGGCACGATGACCGTCTTGCAGGCCCTGCGCGGCACACGCGCGGCGGCGGCGGTGATCGTGACGTCGGACAAGGTCTACCGCGCGCCCGGACCGGGTCGGCCCTATGTGGAGGGTGACCCCCTGGGCGGCGGCGATCCCTATGCGGCCTCCAAGGCGGCCTGCGAGGGGCTCGTGGCCTGCTGGCGTAGCGCCTTCGAGGATCTGCCGCCCCTGGCGACGGCTCGGGCGGGCAACGTGATCGGCGGCGGTGACTTCGGGCGCGACCGGCTGATCCCCGACCTTGTCCGGGCCGAGGCGGCGGGCCAGCCGCTCGCGCTGCGCAATCCGGGCGCGACGCGGCCCTTCCAGCACGTGCTGGACGTGGTCGCGGGTTACCTGGTGCTGGCCGAGGAACTGACCAAGGCGCGCGCGCCCGAGGCGGTGAATTTCGGCCCCGCCGAGGCCGAGATCACGGTCGCGGACCTGCTGCATCTCTGGCAGGAGGTGACCGGCCGGGCGCTGCCCGCCGAGGCGCCCGCGAAGGCGCTGCCCGAGGCGCCGCGGCTGGCGCTGGACAGCGGGCTGGCGCGGGCGACGCTGGGTTGGGCGCCGCGGTTCGACACGCGCCGCGCCGTGGCCGATACCGCGGGCTGGTATGACCTCTGGCGGCGGGGCGGCGACACCGCCGCGGCGACCGATGCCGCGATATCCGAATTCCTGTCGGAGGGGACGCCATGACCGCCTGCACGCCCGTCACAGCCTGCCGGTCCTGCGGCGGCGCCTTCGGCCCCACGCTCTGCGACCTGGGGCTGCATCCGGTCTCGAACGCCTATCTCCCGCCCGGCGCCGACCCCGCGCAGGAACAGCGTTTCCCGCTGAGGGCCGTGGTCTGCGGCACCTGCCGGATGGTGCAGTTGGACAACGTGGTGGATGCCAGCGCGATCTTCCACGCCGATTACGCCTATTTCTCCTCCGTCTCCGCGTCCTGGCTGGAGCATGCCGCCCGCTTCGCCGCCGAGATGACCGCGCGGCTGTCGCTGACGCCCGCGTCGCGGGTGATCGAGGTGGCCTCGAACGACGGCTATCTGCTGCGCAATTTCGTGGCGGCCGGCATCCCCTGCCTCGGCATCGAACCCTCGGGCGGCGTGGCCGAGGCCGCGCGCGCCGCTGGTGTGCCGACGCTGACCGCCTTCCTGACTGCCGAAACCGGGCGCGAGATCGCCGCCGATGGCCCCGCCGACCTCGTGGTGGCCAACAACGTGCTGGCCCATGTGCCCGATGTGAACGATTTCACCGCCGGTCTTGCCGCGCTTCTGGCGCCCGAGGGCGTGCTGTCGGTCGAGGCGCCGCATCTTCTGGCGCTGATCGACGGGGTGCAGTTCGACACGATCTATCACGAGCATTACGCCTATTGGTCGCTGATCGCGGTGGAGCATCTGTTCGCGCGCCACGGCCTGCATGTCTTCGACATCGCGCGGCTGCCGACCCATGGCGGCTCGATCCGTTACCTGGCTAGCCGGACGCGGCGCCCCGCGTCGGAGGCGCTGGTGTCCTTGCGCGCCGAAGAGGCCGCGCGCGGGCTGGAGGGGGACGCGATCTACACAGGCTTCGCACCCAGGGTGGCCGAGGTGCTGGAAGGGTTCCGCGCCTGGCTGGCCGCGATGCAGGCCGAGGGCCGCACCCTCGCGGCCTATGGCGCAGCGGCCAAGGGCAACACCTTTCTCAATGCCGCGGGCGTGGCGCCCGGCACCCTGATCGCGGTGGCCGACAAGGCTGCGGCCAAGCAGGGCCAGCGCCTGCCCGGCACCCATGTGCCGATCGTGACGCCCGAGGCGCTGCAGGCCATGGCCCCCGACGAGATCGTGATCCTGCCCTGGAACATCCGGGCCGAGATCGTCCGGCAATGGCGCGCAAGCGGGTTCACCGGCGGGCTCTGGACGGCGGTGCCCCGGATGGAGCGGCATTGATGCGGCTGTCGCCTACCCCCATCCCCGGCGTCTTCGAGGTCGACAGCCCCGAGCATGTCGACGATAGGGGCGGCTTTCGCCGCACATGGTGCGCCGAGGCGTTTGCCGCCGCGGGGCTGGAGTTCGCGCCGGTTCAGGCGAGCCTTTCGACCAACCCGCGCGCCCACACGCTGCGCGGGCTGCACTGGCAGGCCGATCCCCATGGCGAGGGCAAGCTGGTGCGCTGCGTTTCGGGCGCGATCTGGGACGTGGCGGTGGACCTGCGCGCGGGCAGCCCCGCGTTCCGGCGCTGGCACGGGCTGAGGCTGGATGCGGACGGCGGGCGCGCGCTGTTCCTGCCGCCCGGCGTGGCGCATGGGTTCCTCACCCTGACCGAGGGGGCGGTGGTGTCCTACCTGATCGAGGGGGCCTACCGGGCCGAGGCCGGACGCGGCGCGCGCTGGGATGACCCCGCGCTCGGCATCGACTGGCCCGCGCAACCCGCCGTCCTCTCGGCGCGTGACGCGACCTGGCCGGACCTGCCCGATGCCTGAGGCGGTGCTGCTGACCGGGGCCACGGGCTTCGTCGGGCGGCAGGTTCTGGCGGTGCTTTCAGCGGCGGGGGTGCCGGTCCATGCCGTCAGCCGCCAACCCGGCGTGGCGCTGCCCGGCGTCACCTGGCACCGCGCCGACCTGCTGGTGCCGGAGGAGCGCGCGCGGGTGGCGGGTCTGGCCCCGCGGCTGATCCATTGCGCCTGGGAGGTGGAGCATGGCGCCTTCTGGACCTCGCCGGCCAATGCGCTCTGGCGCACGGCCTCGGCCGACCTGGTGCGCCGCGTCATGGCGGCGGGCGGGACGCGGGTGGTGGCGCTGGGCACTTGCGCCGAATACGACGCCACGGTCCCCGGCCCCTGGGACGAGGGGCGCGCCATCGCGCCCGCAACGCCCTACGGGCAGGAGAAGGCCGCCTTGCACGAGGCGCTGGCCGCGAGCTGCGGCGAGGCGCTGGTCTGGGCGCGGCTGTTCCATCTCTACGGTCCGGGAGAGGACCCCCGCCGCCTGATCCCCGGCCTGATCGCCGCCTGCCGCGCGGACCGCCCGGCCGAGGTGCGCGCGGCCGATCTGGTGCGCGATCTGGCCTCCACCCCGCATGTCGGGCGGCTGCTGGTGGCGCTGCTGGACAGTCCCCTGTCGGGGGCCTGCGACATCGGATCGGGCGCGCCGCGCAGCCTTGGCGATCTTGCGCGGATCGTGGTCGGGGCGGCAGGGCGTCCCGATCTGCTGCAGCTTGCCCATGCGCCCGCGGCGGGCGATCCGCCGGTGATGGCGCCCCGGCTGGACCGATTGCGCGCGGCCGTGCCGGGGGCGGTCGAGCGGCCCGAGGATGCCCTTGCCGCGCATGTCGTGGCCGAGCTGTCGCGGGCGGAGTGACCGGGCGGAGTGACCGGGCAGAGTAGACCCGGGCGGCGCCGCGTCAGCGGGCGACCCGGTCCAGCACATCGCCTGCGATGCGGGCGGTCTCCGACCAGCCCGGCAAGGCCGCGCCCGCGGCGGCCGAGGTCCGGGCCATGCGGTCGCGCAGGGCGGCATCCGACAGGAGCCGGTCAAGCGCCGCGGCGAAGGCCTCGGGGTCTTCGGGCGGCACCAGCAGGCCCGCGCCCTCGGCCATGGTGTCGGGCACGGCGCCGGTGGCGCAGGTGACGATGGGCAGGCCATGGGCCATCGCCTCGTCGAAGACGATGCCGTAACCTTCGTAGCGGGTGGCGAGCGCGAAGATCGAGGCCTGCGCATAGGCGCGGCCAAGATCGTCGCCGGGCAGGCGGCCGGCCAGGCGGACCCTGTCGCCAAGCGCCAGCTCGGCGTGCAGCCGGTCCAGCGCCGCGGCATGGTCGGGATCGTAGCGCGAGCCGACGATGACCGCCTGCCAGTCGCGGGCGCTCAGCCGCGCGAGCGCGCGCAGCAAGATGTCGTGCCCCTTGCGCGGGTGCAAGATGCCGACCGAGAGGATCAGGGGCGGCTCGGCCTTGGGCAATCTGCCGATGGGCCGGTCGGTGCCGGGGCGGGCGATGGTGATGCGCGCGGGTTCCACCCCGTAATCCGAGATCAGCAGCGCGCGGGTATGCGGGCTGGGGACCAGCACATGGGCGGCATGGCGCAGGTTGTCGCGCTCTGTCCGGTAGAGGTGGTCGCGCGCGGCGGGGTCGAGCCCGCTTTCATGGGCGAGCGGGTGATGCAGCATCGCCACCACCGGCATCGGCAGCGCGGCCAGCACGGCGGTGTCGATCGAGCCGAAGACCAGCCCGTCGAGGATCAGCGGGCGGTCGGGCGCGATGGCGCGCAGGCGGGCCGCGGCCTCGGCCATGTCGGCGGGCGAGGGATGCGGAAAGGACGAGCCGAGCGGGATATGGTCGACATCGCGCCCCTGCGCGCGCAACCCTTCGAGCAGGCGGCGCTCGTAGATGTAGCCGCCCGTGAGCGTCTCGATGTCGCCGGGAATGGCGAAGGCGGCGGCGCGGGTCATGTCAATTGCTCCGGGGCGTAGATGCGCAGGATGCGCGCCTCGATCAGGCCGACGCCCGCGTAACCGAGCGCCGAGAGCGCGGCGGTCAGCGCCACGGCGCTCCAGAGCATGGTGTAATCCGAGACCGAGGCCGAGATCGCCATCAGGCTGCCCAGCCCTGCGCCGGTGGCCAGCCACTCGACCACGGTCACGGCGAGGACCGAGGCGGGCACCCCCATGCGGGCCGCGGCGAAAAAGGCGGGCAGCATCGCGGGGATGCGCACCCGGATCAGGCGTTGCAGCCGCCCGGCGGCGTAGCTGTCGAAAACATCGATCACCTGTCCCGGCGCCTGTTTCAGCCCGTGAATGCAGGCCACCAGCGTGGGAAAGAACACCATGACCGCGACCAGCGTGACGGTGCCCGTGGCGCCGCGCCCCAGCAACAGCACGATCAGCGGCGCGGTGGTGACGATGGGAACCGAGCGCAGCGCGATCGCGAGCGGCATCGCCGTGCCCGCGACCGCGGGGGCGAGGATGAACAGGACGGCCAGCCCCGCGCCTGCGGCCAGCCCCGCGAGATAGCCGGGCAGCAGGAACACGGCGGTTTCGGCCAGCGCCGCAGCCAGCGTCGCGCGCGTGGCGGCGGCGTTCGGGGCCAGTGTCAGCGCATGGGCCACATCGCCCGGCCCCTTTGCGAAGAAGGGGTTGAGGTCGAAAAGCGCGATCGCCCCCCACCACAGGACCACGACCGCCAGCGTCACCGCCGCCACCGACATCAGCTGGCGGCCCAAGCTCGCCTCTCCCCCCCCGGTGCGGGGCGGCGCGAGGAGGATGGGCGGCGGGTCCCTCAGCACCCGGCGCGCCAGCTCCCCGATGGCGACATAGGCCGCGACGGATACGGCGGTGGCGACGGTCGCCAGCGCCCATGTCATCTCGACATCCAGCGCGCGCATCGCCCGGATGGTCAGCACACCCATGCCGCGCTCGGCGCCGGTGAACTCGCCCACCATCGCGCCCAGGAAGGCCGCGGGGGCGGCGATCTGGAGCCCCGCGAAGAGATAGGGCAGCGAGGCCATGAGCCGGACATGGATCAGCGCCGCGACGCGCCCGCGCCCGTAGCTGGCGACCAGGTCGAACCATGTGGCGGGGGCGGCGCGCAGGCCGACCAGAAGCGGGATCAGCGTGGTGTAGTAGACCGCCAGTGCCGCCAGCGCGATCTGCGGCCCGTCGCCGGGCCCGAAGATCACGCGCAGGATCGGCCCCGTGGCGACCAGCGGCAGGCAGAAGACCACCAGCGCCACGCCGGTCACCAGCCGCTGCGTGGCCGGAAAGGCCAGCGCGATCCCCGCCAGCGCCACGGCGGCGAGATTGCCGAGGACGAAGCCCGCCGCGGCATTGCCCAGCGTCTCGGCCAGCGCGCGGGTCATCAGCCCGGAATTGGCCGCGAGCCAGCCCAGCACCTCGGATGGGGCGGCCAGAACGAAGGCGCCGGTCAGCGCGCGCGCGGCCAGCTCCCAGCCGAGGAGGACAAGGATCAGCCCCAGCGCGGTCTCGCGCCCATGGGTCCCGCGCGGGGGTGCGGCAAAGGTCGCGGCATCGCTCATTGCGCGGCCAGTGGCCGGTCGCGCAGCGCGCCGCCCTGCGACAGCGCGGCGAAGACGGCATCGACATGGGCGGCAAAATCGGCGGTGCGCGCATCCTCGGGCGCGCGGGGGCGGGGCAGGTCGATGGCGATATCGGCCACCACCTCGGCGGGGCGCGGCGAGAGCACCACGACCCGGTCGGACAGCATCACCGCCTCGGTCACCGAATGGGTGACGAGGAGGGTCGTCGTCCCCCGCGCCTCCCACAGCCGCGGCAGGTCCTGCGCCAGTTGCTGGCGCGTCAGCTCGTCGACCGCGCCGAAGGGTTCGTCGAGCAGAAGGAGCCGCGGTTCGGTCGAGAGCGCCCGCGCGATGGCCGCGCGTTGCCGCATGCCGCCCGACAGCTCGGCGGGGCGGGTTTCGGAGAAGCCGTCCAGCCCCACCAGCGCGATCAGCTGGTCGATGGCGGCGCGGTCCACCGGGCGACGGGCCAGCGACAGGGCCAGCTCGATATTGCCGCGCACGCTGCGCCAGGGCAGCAGCGAGGGGTCCTGGAAGGCGACCGAGAGCCCGGCCTTGCGCAGGGTCTCGGACGGGGGCTCGCCGCCGATCGTGATGGTGCCCGCGCTGGGCGTCTCGAGCCCCGCGATCATGCGCAGAAGCGTGGACTTGCCGCAGCCGGACGCGCCCACCAGCGCGGTGGTCTGCCCGGCGGCAAAGCTCAGGTCGGTCGGCAGGACGGCCTTGACGCCGCCCGGCCATGTCTTGGCGAGCCCGGCGCAGGTCACGCCGGGCGGGCCATTCGGATCAGGCGCCATGGACCTCTTCGAGGATGGAGCGGTCCCACAGGTCGGGCGTCACCGTCCGGCCGAGAAGCGCAAGGGTTTCGATATTGGCGGCCACGGTCTCGTCGGTCCACCAGCCGAAGCCGTTGGCGTCCGTCAGATCGGAGAACATCAGCGGCACCTGGCGCGCGGCCTGCAACTGCTGCGTCGGCAGGTCGAGGCCCGCGTCGGGGAACATCTCGAGCGTCAGGGCGGCGGCGGCGTCGGTATCCTCGCGGTAGGCGTTCCAGCCGCGCACCTCGCCCCGCATCAGGCCCACCAGCGCGTCGCGGCGGTTGGCGAGGCTGTCTTCGGTGGCGATGTAGGTCTGCGAATGCAGCGCATAGCCGAAATCGGCCATCAGCATGGTGACGCTTTCAATGCCCTGGGTCGCCATGGCGACGGGCAGGTCGGTTTCCCAGCAGAGCAGGCAATCGACCTCGCCTGCGAGCAGCGGCTGGGCGGAATACTGGGTCGGCACGATCTCGATCCCGTCGATGTCGACGTCGTTCAGCGTGCAGAGCGCCTGCAGCACGGGCATGTTGGCCAGCGGCATGCCGATCCGCTTGCCCACCATGTCGGCAGGTTCGTTCACCGGGTTGGCGGGCAGCGAGGCGATGACAAAGGGGTTTTTCTGCATCGCCACGCCGAGGATCTTGAAGGGTGCGCCTTGTTCCACGGCGGCGGCGGTGTAATCGGCCGCCGAGATGCCGACGAGCGCCGTGCCCGAGACCACGGGCGGCTCGACCGGCGCGTTCGGCCCGCCTGCCAGAAGGGCGACCTCGAGCCCTTCCTCGGCCCACCAGCCGCGCGATTGCGCGATATAGCTGCCGCCGAATTGCGAGGAATGAAGCCACGACAGCTGCAGCGCTATGGCGGTCTGGGCGCGGGCGGCGCGCGGCGAAAGGCCGAGGCTGGCCGCGCCAAGCCCTGCGGCTGCGGCCGTGATCAGGCCGCGACGGGTCATTGCGGGATATCTGGTCATTCTGTTCTCCTGTTGCGCGCCAGAGGCTAAGGTGCCTGCCCGGCTTGGCAAGGGTCGGGGCGTTTTCGCCGCGCCATCGGTGACGACCCGCTCAGGATTTCACCGCCCCCGCGTCGGGGCTGAGCGCCATGACGATGACGCCCGGCAGGCTGGCGGCGAGGAAGACGAGGCCGAAGGCGACGCTGGCGGCCATCCCCTCGGCCGCGGTGAGGCCAGCCACCGGCAGGAGGGTCGCCGCCGCCCCTTCGCGCAGGCCCCAGCCGCTGATCGTGATCGGGATGACCATCGTGAACAGGATGAGCGGGATCAGCGCAAGCGCCGCCGCGAGGGGCAGGGGGGCGCCCACCGCCCGGGCGCAGAGCGCGAAGCCCGCGACATTGGCCAGCGCGATTGCGAGGCTGAGGGCGATCTGGCGGCTCCGCACCTCGGGCGCGGTCATGCTGCGCAGGAAACCGCGCCCCAGCTCGGTCAGTGCCCGTCCCGGCCGCCCCGGTGCCGCCCGCGCCACGGCCCAGAGCACAAGGGGGAGCGACAGGCCCGCTGCGACCAGCCCCGCCACGGGGCCAAGCAGCCAGCCCGGCCAGTCGACCCCGCCCGGCACCGCCGCGGTGGCGCCGAAGGCTGCCGCCAGCAGTGCGAAGATCGCGATCTGGCCCGCCAGACGTTCGTAGACCACCGCCTGTCCCGAGGCGAGCAGCCCGGCCTGCGCGCGCGCCCGCACGGCCCGCCCCGCATCACCCAGCATGCCGCCCGGAAGCGCCTGGTTGACGATCTGGGACAGGTAGTATTCCCGCACCGCCGTCGCACGGTCGATAAGGATGCCGAGCTGTCCCGCCGTCAGCCGCCAGCGCAGGGCCGACAGAACGGTCTGCAGGCTGAGCACGGCCAGCGCGGCCAGCAGCCACCATGGATCGGCCGCGGCGAGGCGGCGCGTGGCCTCGGCGCCGTCGGCGGCGTGCCAGAGCCAGACGAAGAGGCAAAGGGCGACGGCGACCTGGGCCGCTCGGATCAGCGCCGGGGGGATGGGGCGGGCGGCGATCCGCATGGCTCAGCTTTCCCCCCCTTGCGGCGCGTCCGTGGTGAACGCCTGCAAGATGCGGTCGCGCATCCGGTCCATCGCTGCGACCGGCGCGTCGGGCGGCGGGATCAGGCCGGGCGCGAGGCCCCAGCCGGCCGTCCGCGCGACCAGATGCGCCGGGCCGATCACGTGGATCGGGACATCGGGCCGGTCGTCCAGCGCGACGAAGCCCGCCGCCTGGTGATCGCCCAGCACGATCATGAGCGGCGGCTCGGCGGCGTGACGCGCGGCATAGGACAGCACGGCCTGCAACGCGTAATCGACGGCCAGCCGGTATTGCGCCCGCACCCTGTCGCGGTCGCGCCAGACCACGTCGGGCGGATCGCCCGCCGCCGCCATCGCGTCGAAGATCCGGCCATCGCCGATCGCGTCCCACTCCACCAGCTCGGGCACCGGCACCCAGGGCGCGTGGGACGAGCCCGTCGCGACCTGGATGAACAGGTGGGCATCGCCGGGGCGGTCGCCCCGCAAAAGACGGTCCATCGCGGCATAGGTGAACTGGTCGGGCATGGTCACCCAGTTGAAGTTGAGACCTGCATAGCCGAGGTCTGCCGCCGCGAGCACCGTGTCGAAGCCCATCACGAGGCTTTCGGGCCAGTCCAGCGTGATCTGGGGCATCACTGCGGCGGTGTGAAAACCCGCGTCCTGCGCCAGGTGGAAGAGCGTGTGCCGCCCCGAGGCCAGCGCCGCGCCATAGCGCGTCTGCCCGTCGATCCACAGCCCGTTGGCCAGCGTCGCATGCGCCAGCCAGCTTTGTCCGCCCCGCGTCGGCGAGGCGAGATAGCCCGACGCCATGGACAGGCCGCGTGCGGAAAGCTCGGCCTCGCCCGCCTGCAGGGTCGCGCGGTGCAGGTCGGCGAACAGCGGCGTGTCATGGCTGGTGCGGCCGTAGCTTTCGACGAAGATCACGATCACGTCGCGGTCGATCCGGTCGAGCAGCGTCTCGGCCCCGGCCCAGGGGTCGGTCGCGGCCGCCGCCTCGAAGGCGCGCAGGTCGGCCAGCGTCGCGCGGCCCATCCGCCAGCGTTCCAGACCCACGCGGGCGGTGAAGGCGGCGCCGGGCGGGTCCACGGGCAGCGACCAGCGGCCCATGGCCGTGCCGATCTCGGCGCTGGCGACGCCTGCGGCCAGAACCGCCGTCACGGCCAGCCCGCCGCGCACCAGGGGCCTGGGCACCGCAACGGCGGCCCAGACGCCGGTCGCCCACCAGAGTGCCGCAGCCACGCCCGCAACCGCCAGAAGGGCCGCGGCGCAGGCAAGGATCGTCGCGGCCAGCCCGATGGAGCCGGTCACAAGGCGCAGCCCCGCCTCGACCAGCGCAAGGTCTGCCACCGGGTTGAAGCCGCGCCCCAGTGCCGTGAACATGGCGAAATCGGCGGTCTTCAGCACGGCGATGACCACCAGCGCCACCACCAGCGCGGTGCGCAGCACCACCCCCGCGCGCCCCTGTCCCAGCGCCACCAGGCCCAGCAGGATCACCGGCAGTTCGAGGGGGAACATCGCCAGCGCGCCCCAGGTCATCGCCGCGGGGTGGTTGGGCTGGATCAGCACGAGGTGCAGGACCAGCGCGGCAAGGATCAGGCGCGGGGCAGTGCCGGTCAAGAGCGCGCCCGCCACAGCCACAGGACATCGCGCCCGAAGGACCAGACCAGCATCGCGGCCACCGCGGCCACGACGGGGTTCGCCACGCTTGCCGCGACGGGTGGCAGTTGCAGCGCGATCAGCGTCGTGATCTGGATCACGCAGACCGCCTTGCGGCTGAACCGCTCGGGCGCGGGGCGGTCGAGCCAGGGAAAGGCCAGCGCCGCGGCGGCGAAGGCGTAGCGCGGCAGCCCGATCAACAGCACGATCGCGCCCGCCGTGCCCGCCGCCCAAGCGTTGAGCGCGAGGATCAGCGCCAGCGCGCTGTCCACCTCCATGTCGAAGCGCGCGCCGAACCCCGAGGTCAGCCCCTCGCGCCGCGCAAGCCAGCCGTCGATACCATCAAGCGACAGCGCAAGGGCGGCCACCGCGAAGACCGCCCAGGGAACTGCGCCGCCCGCAAGCGGCGCCAGCAATGCCGCGGCCAGCGCAAGCCGCGCCAGCGTCACGAGGTTGCACAGGCCCAGCGTGGAATGCGGATAGCCGCGCCGCATCAGCCCCAGCGCCAGCCCGACGCCCAGCCCGTAGCCCGTCACCGTCAGCCCCAGGCCCGCGTCGAACCCCACCAGCGCGACGCCTGCCGCCAGCGCCAGCGCAACGCCGAGGCCCGCGGCGCGCAGCAGGCGGCGCTGCGGATCGGGAACGCCGCGCGTGAGGGGGGACAGGGCGAAGTGAAGGACGCTCATACCTCGGAGTCTAGCGTGGTGTGCGCACTGTCAAGCGGCTGTCACAATCCTTGAAGCGCAGGATGCCCGGCCTAGCTGCCCGTGCGGAAAGGAGGGGCAAATCATGCAGATCGACCGCTACTCGGGGCTTGCACGCCTGTTGCACTGGAGCATGGCGATCCTGATCATCGCCACCGTTCCCGCGGGGCTCGTGATGGTGCAGCCGGGTCTCGACCGGGGTCTGCAGAACGCGCTCTTCCTCTTTCACAAGAATGTGGGTGTCCTGCTTCTGCTGCTTGTCGCGCTGCGGCTTGGCTGGCGCCTGATCCGGCCCGCGCCGCCCTTGCCTGCAACGCTTCCGCGATGGCAGACGCGGATCGCGGGGCTGAGCCACGGGGCGCTGTACGTGCTGATGGTCGCGGTGCCGGTCGCCGGATATGTCCGGGTCAAGGCCGGTGGCTTTCCGATCGAAAGCCTCGACGCGCTGGGCCTGCCCGCGCTGGTGCCGCGCTCGGACGCCCTGGCCGAGGTCGCCAAGACCATCCATTACGGCGCCGGGCTGAGCATCGCGGCGGTGATCTGCCTGCATGTTGGCGCCGCCCTGTTTCACGGCATCGTGAAGCGCGATGGCGTGTTTTCGCGCATCTGGCCCCCGATCGGCGGCGGGTCGTCGTAAAGGCCGCTTGCAACCGCCCCCGCGTGGGATAGGTCGCAGCGCGCAGCCGCAGGTGCCGCGCCGGCTGATCCCGCAACAAGAAAGGCCGCCCTTCGTCATGTCCCTCGCCGAAAGCCCCATCGGACCGTTCATCGGCCCGCGCCGCGCGTGGCGAAACCGGCAGCTGTGGGCGTTCCTTGCGCTGACGGCGGGGCTGGCCGGAGGGATCGTGGCCGCCGTCGGATCGGCCATGCCGCGGTGGGACGCGCCCTCCGTGCTGGCCATGGCGCTGGTCACGCTCAGCGCGCTGTGGATCGCGGGCGGTGCCGCGACCGCGGTGCTGGGTGTCTTGCAGCCCCGCGCCCTGCGCGCCGCGCCGCCCGAGGGATGGCGGCCACGCGGGCGCACCGCGATCCTGCTGACGCTCTGCGGTGAACCGGCGGGGCCTGCCGCCGCCGCGCTGGCCGGGCTCAGCGACGGTCTCGACCGCCTCGGGTTGGGCGACGGGACGCGCATCTTCGTGCTGTCGGATACATCCGGCGCCGCACAGGTCGCGGCGGAGGAGGCGGCGCTGGGCCCGCTGGTCGCGGGCGGTGTCGTGACCTATCGCCGCCGCGCCGAGAACACCGGGCGCAAGCCGGGAAATATCGCCGACTGGCTCGCGACCCATGGCGCGGAGTTCGCCTACATGCTGGTGCTCGATGCCGACAGCCGCATGAGCGCCGGGCGCATCGGCGCGTTGATCCACCGCATCGAGAGCAGCCCGCGGACGGGTCTGCTGCAGTCGGGGATGACGCTGGTGTCGGGCCGGACCCGGTTCGGCCGGCATCAGAGGCTGTCCGCGCGGCTCCTTTCGCCGAACTTCGGGCGCGGTATGGCCGCCTGGTCGGGCGAGACCGGAAATTACTGGGGCCATAACGCGATCATGCGCGTGGCGGCCTTTCGCGCCGCCGCCGACCTGCCGCGGCTGTCGGGGCGCCCGCCCCTCGGCGGGGTGCCGCTCAGCCATGATTTCGTCGAGGCCGCGTGGATCCGCCGCGCGGGCTGGACGGTCGAGCTTGACCCCGCGTCGGCCGGCAGCGCCGAGGACGGGCCGCAGACGCTGGCCGAGTTCCACAAGCGCGATCGCCGCTGGTGCCAGGGCAACCTGCAGCACCTGCGCCTGATCGCGGAACCGGGGCTTGCCCCGCTCAGCCGGGTGCATTTCGCCTCGGGCGTCATGGGCTACCTGTCGGCGCCGATCTGGCTGACGCTGGTGGGGCTGATCGCCTCGGGGGCGGTCACCGTGCAGGGTGTCCTGCCCTTCGCGTTGATCGCCCTGGTGTTGATCCTGCCCAAGCTCTGCGCGCTGGGCGAACGGATGGCGCGGGCGCGCAGCCGGGCCAGGCGCCGCGTGGTGTTGCGGGCGGGGGGCGCGGAACTGGCGCTTTCCACGGTGATCGCGCCGCTGGTGATGGTGCGTCAGACCGGATCGGTCCTGTCGGTGCTGATGGGCCGGGATTGCGGGTGGAAATCGGGCCGCGCGGCCCGCGCCCTTCCGCGCGGCCTGCCCGAGGCGGCGGTGGGTGCGGGGCTGGTGGCGCTGACGGCCCTGAGCGGCCCGGTCGTGGCGCTGATCTGGCTGGTGCCGGTCGCCCTGCCGCTTTTGGCCGCGCCGGTGCTGGTGGCCGTGCTGGACGCGGGCGCATGATGCGCCGCCGCGCCCTGCTGGGCGGTGCGCTGGCCGCGGCACTGGTGCCCGGTCTGCGCCTGCGGGCCGAGACTGGGCCCGCCAGCCTGCTCGATGCGGCGCGCGCGCTGGCCCGGCAGCCCTTTGTCGCCCCGCGCGGTGACCTGCCACCGCCTTTCGCGGGGCTGGGCTATGACGCCTATCGCGGCATCCGTCCGATCCCGGGACGCGCCGCGCTGCTGCCGCTGGGGGACCGGTTCGCCGTCGATCTGCTGCCGCCGGGCCTGTTCTTTCCCGACCCGGTGGCCATCGAGCTGCCCGGGGGCGAGGGGGTGCGCACCATCCCGCTGACCCCTGACCTGTTCGATTTCGACGCGCGCTATTTCGGCGACATCCCCGACACGGCCCCCGGTGCGGGCTTCAGCGGGCTGCGTCTGCGGTATCCGCTGAACGCGCCCGGCGTCATGGACGAGGTTCTGGTGGTGCAGGGCGCCAGCTATTTCCGCGCCATCGGCCGGGCCATGGCCTACGGCCTGTCGGCGCGGGCCGTCGCGCTGGGCACCGCGGGGCCGGTGGCCGAGGAATTCCCGCGCGTCACACGGCTGCGCCTGCATCCGCCCATGGGCGAGACCGCGCGGCTGGAGGCGGTGATCGACAGCCCGTCGCTGGCGGGGCATGTCGACATGGTCCTGCATCCGGGCACCGATACCGTGATGGACCTGTCGGTGACGATCCTGCCGCGCCGCGAGATCGCCGATATCGGCGTGGCGCCCCTGACCTCGATGTATCTCAAGGGGCCGATGCGCGCCGCGGTTTCGGACGATTTTCGCCCACGGGTGCATGACAGCGACGTGCTGACCATCCTGAACGGCGCGAGCGAGGCGCTGTGGCGGCCCATCGCCAACCCCGCGCGTGTCGAGACCTCGGCCTTTCTCGACGATGGCCCGCGGGCCTTCGGCCTGTGGCAGACCCCGCGGACCTTCGAGGATTTCGAGGACAGCGAGGCGCGCTACCACGACCGGCCCTCGGCCCAGGTCGAGCCGCTGACCGATTGGGGCCGGGGTGCCGTCATTCTGGTCGAGATCCCCACGGGCGACGAGTTCATGGACAATATCGTGGCCTTCTGGCGGCCCGAGGCGCCGCTTGCGGCGGGCAGCGAGCATCGTTTCGACTACCGCCTGACCTGGACCCGCGCGGCGCCCGGTCCGGGCGATGCGATGCCTGTCCGGCAAAGCCGCAGCGGGCGGGAGCATGACCGGCCCGGCACGCGGCGCTTCGTTGTGGATTTTGCCGGATCGGCAGCGGGCGCGACGCTCGATCTGTCCGCCAGCGCGGGCGAGATCGGGGGCGCGAGCCTGTTCGCCCTGCCGGGCGGGCGCGGTACGCGGGCCACCTTCCTGCTGACGCCGGGCGAGGAGGTCGATGCCTCGGACCTGCGGCTGGTGCTGCGCGATGCGGGCGGCGCGCCGGTCTCGGCGGTGTGGCTCTATCGCTGGACGCGGGCGCGCGATGGTGGCGTCTAGCGCGGCCACGCGATCCGCGCGCGCAAGGGCCGGTGGTCCGAGGCCATGCGGATACCGGCTCCGTCGAGAACGGCGGCCTCGATCACCCTGGCCGGCGGGGTGACCATCACCCGGTCGAGGGGCAACAGCGGCCGGCGCACCGGAAAGGTCGCGGGCGCCGGGCCGCTGAAGGCCATGCCGAGCACGCGCCGTGACAGGGCCAGGCCGCCCCAGGGGCGCCATTCGTTGAGATCCCCGGCGAGGATCGTGAGCCGTGGGTCGCGGCGAAAGAGATGCTGCCCGATGGTCCGCATCTGCGCCATGCGCAAACCCTGGCCAAGGGACAGATGCGTGCCGACAAGGCGCAGCGCCCGGCCGTCTTGGGAGAAATCCACGACCACGGCGCCGCGGTGGCAATGGCCCGGCAGGTCGACCAGGACGACCGCCTCGACCTGCGCCGAGGGATGCAGGAAGACGACCGTGCCGAGAAACCCGTGGCTGCCCGCGCCCCAGCGGTGGGTGGCGTCGCCGTGAAGATGGACGAGGCCCGTCGCCGCCTCGATCGCGGCCAGATCGAGAAAGCCGTCATGCGGCGGGGTTTCGGCGTCGGCCTCCTGCAGGATCAGCGCCGAGAGGCCTGGGGGCGCCACCTCGTCGCGCAGGACACGCAGGGTGCGGTCCGCGTCGATGACACCGTCATTGCCGCGGCCCCGGTGGATGTTCCAGCTGACGCAGGTGAAATCTGCGGGAGGGGCGTCTGGACTGGTCATGGCGCTCCTTGCGATATGGCGCACATAAGGCCCGCAGTCCGCGCATCAAGGCAAGGGTGCGCCCGGCCTCGTCCTCGTTCCCGACCGGTCCGGCCCGTCCGCATGCGCGGATGATCACAGGGCAAGCGCAGCGGTTTTCGAAGGCGTCTGTTGCCTTGCCCGACATTCTGCACAGATCCTGTCGATGGTCCCGAAAGCGCCGGAGACCACCTGCAAGTCGGACAGCCCCAGGTTTCGAGGTGGGGGAGCCTTGGCATGGACTCGCACCAGAGACGCGAAGCGGGGCGGAATGCCGGTCGGCCACGAGGCCCGCGCCACATTTTCGTTGTTTCGCAATGTCCTGAAGGATCGCCATGGCAGCCCGTAGGGCTACATAACCCTTTCGTCATTCTGTCTCGCGCTGTTGCAGAAAGTCATTTCTTGGCATATACTTAAAGCCTAATCGGGGCTTCACCTGTCCCAGTCGATTTCACTCTGTCCCACCATTTGTCCCACCATTTCTCATGCCGAGTGGTGGGACAAATGGCGGGACAGAAGTTTAGGCCTGCGAGGGCGGAAGGATGGGAAAACTGTCGGTCAAGCGCGTCGCCGCAACCCGCAAGCCGGGGATGTATGGCGATGGCGACGGGCTCTATCTCCGGATAGGGCCGACCGGCGCGAAATCGTGGATCCTGCGCACCCTCGTGCATGGCAGACGTCGGGAGTTGGGACTGGGCAGCCTGGCCTGGATGAGCTTGGCCGAGGCTCGGGAAGAGGCGCGGAAGCTGCGGACAGAGGCCCGGTCGGGGCGCGATCCGGACCTGCTGCGCAAACGCGAGGAGCTGAGCTTCGAGGAGGCCGCGAAGCGTCACCACGCCTCGCTCTCCCGGACCCTCAAGAGCGACCGTCACGCGGAGCTGTGGCTGCGTTCGCTCGAGCTTTACGCCTTTCCGAAGATCGGCAAGCGCCCGATCCAGTCAATCACCTCGGCCGATGTCCTGAGCATCCTGAACCCGATCTGGGCGAAGAAGCATGACACCGCGCGCCGGGTGAAACAGCGCATCGCCGCGGTCTTCGACTGGGCGAAAGGGGCGGGGCACTATCCGCACGAGAACCCCGTGGCGGGGCTGAAGAAGGCGCTGCCCGCCGTGAAGCGGAAGGCCGAGCACATGGCGGCGATGCCCTGGCGCGAGTTGCCCGGTTTCATGGCGCAGCTTGCGGCGCGCGAGGCGGTCTCGGCTAGGTGTCTCGAGTTCCTGATCCTGACCGCGTTGCGCAGCGGCGAGGTGCGGGGCGCGGAGTGGCCCGAGTTCGATCTGGAGGAGGCGGTCTGGCTCGTCCCTGACGCGCGGATGAAACGCGGAGTGCCTCATCGCGTGCCGCTCTCGCCCGAGGCGCTGGCGGTGCTCAAGAAGGTCCGCGGCCTCGATCCGGTCTACGTCTTCCCCAGCCCGAAACGCGGCAAGGACCACAAGGCGCAACCCCTCTCCGTCATGGCCTTCAAGCCGCTTCTCGGCCGCATGGGCGCGGACGGGTTCACGGTGCACGGCTTCCGTTCCACCTTCCGCGACTGGTGCAGCGAGAGCGCGCATGCCGATCGCGAAGTGGCCGAGGCCGCGCTGTCGCATGCGACCGGCAACGAGGTGGAGCGGGCCTATGCGCGCTCCGATCTTTTTAACAGGCGCCGCGCGCTGATGGACGCCTGGGGCCGCTTCGCCATGGGCAAGAGCGGCGAGGTCGTGGAGCTTGTCCGGTAAGGCAGGGCGTGCCTTCTCACTTCCCGGCTTTCTCCTTTGCTTCGATCTCGAACGCCGCGCGGCCCCAGTTGCGCCAGACCTTCCGCGCGTGCTCGCTTTTTTCGCCTTCCAGCCGGTCGGCCATCCATAGAAGCGCGCCGAAGATCAGGGTGCGGTCGTCGCCGGTGATCTCGACGATCCCGGCCTTCTTCACGAGCCCGCCGAGCTCGATCAGCTGGCGCGTGCGCTTGCGTCGATCCATCTGCCAGCCGCGTCGGTCATGCCGCGCCTTCGCCGCCTGATGGCGGTTGAGGGCGGCCCGGTTTCGTTTCTGCGCGGCCAGTGTCGCCGCCAACTGTCGGAGCAGGTTTGCGCGACTTGCTTCGAAACATCGCCGCCCCGCGCTTCGCCCAGGCCTCCCGTTTCGCGGCATCCGTTGTCTCGGCCAGCACGCTCAGTGCCCCCGCCAGTTCCTCCGGTGTGAGCGCGTCGGCCCCGGTCGCGATCACCAGCTCGCCGAGCTGCTGCACCTTGCGCGCCTTCAGCTCGCGGGCCTTGTCCTCGAGCGCCTTCAGCTCCGCGTCGAAATCCCTCGGTTTGCGCATGTCGTCCTCCTCAATCCGTTGATGCGATGAGGATACCCTCACCCCACCCGAAAGGCTCCGGGGTCGCCGGGACAGCGCGGGACGGCCCGATCCCGCCCGAGAATTTTTCGAGGGAGGGCGCGCTTATACGTCGTTCCGACGTCGCGGTGCCCGTGGCACAGATCGCCGCATCATGGCGATCTATCACCTCCACATGAAGGTCATCGGACGCTCCTCCGGCGCAAGTGCCGTCGCGGCCGCCGCCTACCGCTCGGCCTCGCGGCTCCGGGACGAGCGGATCGATCGCAGACATGACTTCACCGCCAAGCGCGGCGTCGTTCATTCCGAGGTGTTGTTGCCGGAGGGAGCCCCCGAGGATCTGTCGGATCGGGAACGCCTCTGGAACGAGGTCGAGGCCTGCGAGCTCCGCCGCGATGCGCAGCTCGCCCGCGAGCTGGAATTCGCCCTGCCGCGCGAGATGACGCAAGCGCAGGCGATCGAGCTGGCCCGCGACTTCGTGCAGTCCGAGTTCGTCGACCGCGGCATGATCGCCGATCTCAACGTGCACTGGGACCGGACCGATGACGGCATGCCCAAACCCCATGCCCATGTCATGCTGACAATGCGGTCGGTCAGCGAGGACGGCTTTGGCCCCAAGGTGCGCGACTGGAACCGCACAGATCTGCTCGAACGCTGGCGGGAACGATGGGCGGGCTTCGCAAATGCGCGACTGGCCGAACTCGATATCGACGCGCGGATCGACCATCGCAGCCTCGAGGCGCAGGGCATCGCGCTGGACCCACAGGACAAGATCGGCGCGCCCGCGCAACGGATTCTGGGCGAGGGCCACGAGGCCGACCGCGCCGAGATGCACCGGTCCATCGCGCGGGAGAACGGAACCCGCATCATCGCCGACCCGAGCCTCGCGCTCGGCGCGATCACCCGGCAGCAGGCGACCTTCACCCGCCGCGACATGGCCGCCTTCGCGCATCGCCACAGCGACGGGCCGGGCCAGTTCGACGCGGTGCTGGGGGCCATGCGCCGCGCGCCCGACCTGGTGGCGCTGGGGCGGGACACGCGGGGCGAGGACCGCTTCACCACCCGCGACATGCTCGAGGCCGAACAGCGTCTGCATCGCGCGGCGATGGCGATGGCGGAGCGGGCGCGTCATGCAGTCGAGGCGCGAGACCGTGACGCAGCATTGGCCCGCGCCGAGGCGCGTGGTCTGATCCTTTCGGCCGAACAGGCCGAGGCGCTGGCGCATGTCACCGACGGGCGCGGTCTCGGGATCGTCATCGGCCATGCCGGGACGGGGAAGAGCGCGATGCTGGGCGTGGCCCGCGAGGCCTGGGAGGCGGCGGGCTACCGCGTCCGCGGCGCGGCGCTGTCGGGGATCGCGGCCGAGAACCTCGAGGGCGGTTCGGGGATCGGGTCCCGCACCCTTGCGAGCCTGGAACAGGGCTGGGCGCAGGCGCGCGATGCGCTCTCCCCGCGCGACATCCTCGTGATCGACGAGGCTGGCATGGTCGGCTCGCGGCAGCTCGAGCGGGTGCTGTCGCAGGCGGCAGACGCCGGGGCCAAGGTGGTGCTGGTCGGCGATCCCCAGCAGCTGCAATCCATCGAGGCGGGCGCGGCGTTCCGGTCGCTCCACGACCGCCATGGCGGCGCGCGGATCGGCGAGGTGCGCCGCCAACGGGAAGACTGGCAACGGGAGGCCACGCGCCAACTGGCGACGGGTCGGACCGAGGCGGCGCTGGCGGCCTACGAGACCCACGGCCATGTGCATGCGGCGCCCACCCGCCAGGCCGCGCGCGACGCCCTGATCGAGGGCTGGGACCGCGACCGGCAGGCCGACCCCGAGGCCAGCCGCATCATCCTCACCCACACCAACGACGAGGTGCGCACATTGAACCTCGCCGCGCGGGCGCGGATGCGCGAGGCGGGCGATCTGGGCCCTGAGCTCCGGCTGACTGTCGAGCGGGGCGAACGCAGCTTCGCCCCCGGCGACCGGGTGATGTTCCTGCAGAACGACCGTGGCCTCGGCGTGAAGAACGGCACGCTGGGAACCATCGCGGACCTCGGGCGTCAGGCGATGACGGTGCGCACCGATGACGGCCGGGCCCTCCGCTTCGATCTGAAGGACTATGACCGGATCGACCACGGCTACGCGGCGACGATCCACAAGGCGCAGGGCATGACGGTCGACCGCGCCCATGTGCTGGCCACGCCCGGCCTCGATGCGCATGGCAGCTACGTGGCCCTCACCCGGCAACGCGACGGGGTGGAGCTGCACTACGGCCGCGACGACTTCGCGAGCCCCGAGCGGCTCGCCCGCACCCTCGGCCGCGAGCGGGCGAAGGACATGGCGCTCGACCATGCCGGGGCTGACCCGGCCCAAGACTTCGCCGCGCGCCGGGGCATCGACTTCGGGCGGCATGCCCCCGAGCCACCCGACGCGACCCCACGGTCGGACGATCTCGCCGAAGCCCGCGAGGCCGCGCTCCGCCCGGCCCGCGCCCGTGCGCTGATCCGCCATGCCGAGGCCGTCGATGCCGTCTTCGAGACGCAGGCCCAGGGGGACAAGGCCAGCCCGGAGCAGGTGCGCACCCTTAACCGCGCCCGCGACGCCTTCGAGGCCCTGCGCCCCGACGGCTGGCGCGATGCCGAGGCCGCCTATCTGAAAGATCCGACCCTCGCGCGGGACGCTGCCAAAGGCCAGCTAGGGCGCGCGATCCGCGCCCTGCAGCTCGAAACCGAGCTCCGCACCGCCCCCCGTGCCCGCGCCGACCGCTTCGTTGAGCGCTGGCAGAAGCTCGACCGCGGGAGCGGTGATCAATACCGCAGGGGCGATTACACGGGCTACCACGCATCCCGGAAAACCATGACCGACATGGCCCGAAGCCTGCAGCGTGATCCACAGCTGGAATCCCTCCTCGCGAACCGCAAGCGCGCTCTCGGAATTTCAAGCGACATGGGGCGGCGACTCGGCCAGGAACTCGCCTTCAGCCACGGCCTCGAGCTCGACCGGAGCCGTGGCCTGGGCCTCTGATACCCGTCCGATCTGCCGCCATTGGCACGCGCTGGCCCTACGCCGACCCGGCTGCGCTTGCCGTCCCATCCCGGCCCGGCCTGACTGGACCAACACCCCTCACACGACCCCAGCAGGAGCCAGCACAGCCATGCCCGACCCCGACCGCATCATCCGCCTCCGCACCGTCCTCGCCCGGACCGGACTGTCCCGCTCGACCCTCTACCGCAAGATGGCCGAGGGGACCTTCCCGGCCCAGCTCCGCATCTCCGTCCACGGCGCGGGCTGGCGCGAATCCGAGATCGACCGCTGGGTCGCCGACCCGGTCGCATGGCGGCCGGAAGGGGAGGGGCGGTGACATCATGCGATCACCACCTCTTGTCAGCCAAAAAACGGGTAGGGCGGCACACTTGTTTCTCGGTCATTTTAACGTTATATGCCGTCAGTATTGCTGTCGGAGCGCTCGCATGCAAATCGCGAATTTCACAGAAGCCGGTCAGTTCGAGCCGCGCCGCATCGCTGCCGCGCTGCGCACCTCCGCCGAAGAGGTGGCGATGACGGTCGGACTGGGTAAGGACGCCTTGCAACGCCGGACCCGGATCAGTTCGGACAAGACTCAGCGCCGCCTGCGGGAACTTGTGGAGATCCTGAACAAGGTCGAACCGCGCTTCGGCTCGGCACTCATCGCCTATGCCTGGTACCGGTCGGAACCGCTTGCCGGGTTCGATGGACGCACCGCGATGCAGCTGGTGCAGGACGGCAAGGCGCAACAGGTGCTCGAATACATCGACGCGGTGGACGCGGGCGTCTTCGCCTGATGGCGCTGACCGGCGATGCCTATCGTGGACCGCTCTACCGTGCCCTGAACCCCGTCTATGCGCGCATGCCTCTGTCCGGGCGCGGAGCGGAACTCCACGGTGGACGCTTCAACCCCAAGGGCACACCAGCGCTCTATTCCGCGCTGGACCCGGTCACAGCGCTGCGCGAGGCCAATCAGGTCGGCAGCCTGCAGCCGACGATCCTCGTCTCCTACCGGGCTGATATCGCGCCCGTGTTCGACACGCGGGAGGCCGGACAGCTCTCTGCCTGCGGAATGACCAATGAGATGCTGGCCGATTCCGGCTGGCGCCTCGCCATGCTCGAGGGGCAGAGGGTGCCGACACAGGACTTCGCGCGCAACCTGATCGCTGAGGGTTATGCTGGCCTGCTTGTCCGAAGCTTCGCGAAGGGTGCGGGGGATGCTGACCTCAATCTGGTTCTTTGGAAGTGGGGCGAAGTGGGATGTTCGCTCCAAGTGGTTGATGACGAGGGGCGGTTGGACAAGATGTGAGGGTCGGAGTGCCTAGAGAACGACGCGGAGCACAACGACAGGGTCCGTTTTCACTACGATGGAAGCGTCGGAGGGAAAAGTGACCGGATGCGACGGAAAGCCTTTCATGCCACTGATCTGATGTCCGGAACTTCGTCGCGAACGGCCCAATGCTGCCGTTCACCGTTGGTAGCATGCTGCAACGCAGCTTCGTCTCAGCGGCCGCTCGTGCTTTTCGCAAGGTCTCTTGCCGGGTGTCGGCGTTGATGCAGGACGTCGCAGCCGGTCACCGTGGATGCGTAGGGCAATCTTTTGGTACCAATGGCAGGGCCGACAGTGCAACGATGATTGGTGCTGCAAGGCGCGGACACGTCAAAGCAGAACGGTGGCAACCGGTCGCGCTGTCGGTGGTCATTGGTAGATACCCAGGCGAAGCGCTCTCCGGTCCCAACTTTTATTTTGCAATCTGATACTCGACGCGGATGACTGTTCCTCGGAAGTAGGGCCGCTCACCCTGCGGCGTGATCCAGGCCACCTCGCCGTGAAACGGGATCATCATGCCGTCAATCGGGCGGTAGTCGCGAAAGCTGCCTTCCCATGGCATCATGATGGTCTCGCCCGCCACCAACCCCCCGCGCGCCTCGACGCGGATGCCCGAGACCAGCCCATCCTCGCCAAAGCGGAACAGCATCGTCAACGTGATGGGCCCGTCGGTGAGTGTGGCCAGCGCCGAGGTGTCGTCCACGGGTTGCCAGCTGAGGCCTTGCCCGGGCAGCAGGACGGTCGGATACCAGATGCTTTCCGCCAGCCAGCGCATCAGCTCGCCCCGCGCGATCTCGCCCGCGCCCTGAACCGTACCCAGCGAGACAAGCCCGAAAAGCGCGGGGTGGAGCACACCCGTCCCCGCCACATAGGCATCATGCACGCGAACGGGCACTCCGGGAAACATCGCAATTCGGCCGTTCCAGACAAAGCCCGGGCGGTTGGCAATGACGCGCTGCGTGGACGTGAACGGCTTCCATTGTGGTGTATCAAGGCTCAAGTTGAACATGCCGCCCAGTTCAAGATCGACCAATCTGACCATCGGCTGGCCGTCTGTCAGAACCCGTTCGAAGTATTGCCTGACCGGCGCAGGAAGATCAGCGATGTCGCGGGCATCGTAGCGCACGGCAGTATAAGGAATTTCGGCAGCATCCAGCCGCGCGACAAGGACACGCGTCACCTCTTTCCAGCGCCACGCACCAAAGGCCACGACACCGCCGTAGAGGATCGTGACCAGGATCAGCGCAGCAGCGGTCCATTTCAGTATATCCATTTGAGTTATCTTTCCGGGCTGGACGGGTGCGCTGGCAAGGTCATGTCGACGATGTCGTTGCGGACCAGAAAGCGCCCCTGAAATCGGATGGAAACCGGGACACCCGAGAACGGCCTCTCCGGCGTGCCCGGGCGTTGGGCGTGAATGTGCAGATGCGGCTCGCCGGTTTCTCCCGAATTGCCGACCTCCCCGATCTGCTGACCTACAGAGACACTCTCGCCCGTCTGGACGCGCAAGCTGCCCGCGCGAAAATGACCGAGCAGGATGTCGATGCCGTCGCAGAGCAAGAGGACATGGTTGCCGGCCGGATAACCTTCGTCGACCATGGGCACAGGCATGTCGGGGCGGTCGCCGATTGCCACCACAACCTCGCCCGCACAGGGCGCCAGCACGGGTGTACCGAAGATGGCATAGGTGGACGGATCGGAAGGCTGGATACCAGCGGTGCGAAATCCCCAGCGATTGACGGCGATCAGATCGACACCGTAGCCACTGCCACCGAACCCTGCATGCAAGGGATGCGAAGGGTCGATCAGCGCCGCATGCGCATTGATTGCAGGGGACGCGCCGCCGTTGGCAACAAGATAAATCCCGGGGGCCAGTGGCCAGCCAAGGTCGATCGCGTACTCTTCGGGGATCTGACGTGCCGAAATCGCTGCCCATGATTGCGCGCCGGAAAAGCCCGCTACTCCGACAAGCACCACAACCGGCAGGTATCCCGACCGGCTGGCGGGCAAGCCGGGTCTGGCTGGCGCCCGGATCAGGCGCCATGTCACGGCGGCGACGAGCGACAGCGCCAGCACATAAGGAACCCACCACGGCGGAAATACCCAGACACCCTGCAAGGCGACCATCAGGATCAGGAGCGCTGCCGCGAACGACAGCATCCAGAAGCCGACCAGATTGCGCGGTGGCAGAAGCGCCATCCACAGGACCAGTGCCAGGGGCAGAAGTGTCTGCAGGACGTAGACCAGCATCATGGTGAATTTCCCGCCGTTGATGGATTCGGGCCGGGTTTCAGCATTATTGCGACCGCGAGCATCATCACGAGCCCCATGACGATGGTGTAGGGTCGTGCATCGCCGCCCGTCGGCATGACCGGCAGCACTAACGAAGACCAGTTGATCGCTCCATGCAGCAGGATTGCGGGCAGGACGCTGAACTGCGTGTCCACCGACAGCCGCGCAAAGACCACCGACAGGGTGACAGTGCTTGCCAGAAACAGCCCCATCGGCAAGTCGGCCTGCGCGGTGCCGGGCATCCAGAACAATGGCAGGTGCCATAGCCCCCAGACGACACCGATCAGGACCGCCGCCCATCGCCAGCCCAGAACGTCTGTCAGCGCAGGCAGCGCGTAGCCGCGCCAGCCGAATTCCTCGCCTAGGGGGCCGCCGAAAACCGTGATGAGGGCGAATTGCGCGACGATGATCAGGATCGGGCCCTGAACCGGCATGGGGGGAATCGTGCCGCCGGAAACCGCATGCAGGCCGAGTGCGATCGCCATGGCCAAAGGTGCGGCAAGCAATGCAAGCGCATACCACCCCCATCTCAGCCGCCAGCGCAGGCACCGTCTGAGCCAGCATGCGAAACCCGCCTTGCCCTCAAAGGCCAGGACAGTGACGAAAGCACCCACGCCCGGGCCGAAGGCCGACGCAAGGAACAGTGCCCCGCTCAGGCGCGGCGCCAACGGGCCAATCAGAGTGACGACGCCCCATAACACCCAGGTCCAGCCGAATGTCAGCGCGCAGAACGTCAGAAGGGGCAATGTCAGACGTGCAGAACCATGCGGTCCCTCGACATGAGCGCGGCCGGGCGTCGTTGCGACGACCATCAGACCATCACCGCATCGACGGGCCTGCGCGCTGACATGGGCATCGCAGGGGCGCGACCGAAGCGCATCACGATATCGGGCCTGCGCCCCGGCAGACCTACAAGTGCTGCGAGGTCGGCCCGCAGTCCCGGAACTTCGACGGGTTGGTTGATGTGGGCGGTCTTCAACCCCAATGCGGTCGCCTGCAACGAGAACCGCTGGCACGCGCGCCCGGCCTGCACCCAATGCTCGGGGTCGGACCGCGCCGCCACGAATACCGCGATCCCCGGGGATGTGTCGATCTGGCGCGCGTATTTCGTGTTCTCGGCTTGCGTGGTGAACACCAGATCGAACAGACGCGGCCCCAGCCAGTCGGGCAATGCGGGGTTGCCGCTGGCAGGGCTGTAAAGACCGTCGCCTGCGGCCATCGCGGCATTGGGGCTGAAGCGCAGCCAGTGCTTAAGTTCGGCCAAAAACGCCGGCTCCGCCAACTGGGCCGTATTGCCCGCAATGACCAGATCGCGGAGCTGGTCGATATGGCGCCGCTCGGTGATCAGGACCAGATCGACGCCGGGCATGGCCGCAGCTGCTTCCAGCAGGCGAAGCTCGGCAGGGCTGACTGCGCTGCCGTCAAAGTCCGACCGCGTGGATTGCCGCAGCGGGATGGCGTCGAACAGGGAGGCATCGTCGCCGGTGCCAGTGCCGAAATCGTAGCGCACCGCGCCCTCTCCCACGGGTTCGAACAGGGTTTCGCCACCGCGCCCAGCGGCACTCGCTGCTATTGACAGGTTCTCGACCGCACAGCCGAGGTTGGCAAAAAGGTGATGGTCATCGGGGTCGACGACAGGCGTGCGACGCGACAGGTCGGGTAGGATGTTGATGCCCCGCGCATCCACCCGGAACCGCCAGGGCTGCGTATTGTGCCCGTTCGCGGCGAGGGTGGCATAGCGGATCAGGTCGCGGTCGGATGCGGGGACCGGCAGGGTTTGCCGCTGACGGGCAGCAAGGGCCGCCATCTCCCCCGCCGAACCCAAGCCGCGCCATCCCAGCCAGCCCGCAGCACCCATACCCGCAAGCACCACCCCGCCGCCGGTCATCAGGTGCCTGCGACCGATCGTCATGTCGCCGCCTCATTGCGCCGCAGCAACATGCCACGCGGCAGAACGAAGGCTGCCAATGTGCCAATACCCAGCATCGTCAGGCCCAGGACGAAGAACCAGCCCGCCACAGGCACCAGCCAGGCCAGTCCGGCAAGGAAGGCGCCAAGACAGGCCAGCCCGAACTTGCCCGCGATCCCGTCCGGCATCATTCGCCCTGCCGCCAGCCAAAGCCCGACGCCAAGCACATAGGATCCCAGCGCATAACCTGCGATGATCGCAACGGCGGTGACGATCAGCATGGCCGGCAGCAGGACCACACCAATGATGGTCAGCATCAGCACGAAGCCCGATCCTGCCAGTGCCGAGGTCACCAGGAACCCCGACCAGATCGCACGGCCCGGATGCGCCAGCGCCAGTTCTCGCCAGCTTTGCACTGCTTTGGGCGCGATGGTGATCACCATGGCCGCGATCAGGCCTGAAATCAGAACTCCTACCAGAAACCCGCTGACGATCTGCCACAGCGACGGCCTGGGCGGCGCCATTCTTGACCATTCGGTCCGGTCATAGTTCGCCCGCTGCTCGATGGTCACTCGCGCCGCCGGGACGACGGTTTCAGGGACACGGACGCTTGCGGGTTCCTCGGCATAGACCGTCAGCGCCCCTGCAATCGTGGCTTCGGGGCCGAACGTGATGTCATCCGCCACCAGCACGGCATCGCCCGCAATCGTACTGGTCAGGCTGATATCGGCCCCGATGATCAGCGCATAGCCCCCGACCGACCCAACCGTGATCTCTGACCCGGTGGCACGCAGGTTGCCGGTGACGGACCCTGTGATCACCTCATAGCCCATGGCTGTGGCATCGCCGCCCACCGCCCCGGTGACCTCGACCCGGTAGCCTGCCGCGAACAGGTCGCCCGCCACCGCCCCCTCGACCGTCACGCGCCGACCGGCCAGATGCGCGGACCCCGAAACGGGCGCTGCCACGACCACGCGATTGCCAGCCATGAACAGGTCCTGCACCGGTGGGCCGTCGAACCTCAGGTTGGCGCCTGCCTCGTATCGGTCCTGTCCGATGGTCAGCACAGAAGTCTCGGAAAGGGCCGGTCCTGACAGAAGGCAAAAGACAAGGATCAGGGATCGCAACATGACAACGGACCTTTTGAAGTTCCCGGCACCCTAAGTCAGAAGCTAACGGCCGGTCGTAACCTGCGTCAGTCCTCTGCCGACCCGTCCGCCATGGTCTGCGGCGGGATATCGAGGTTTTTGGACAGGCTCGCGCCACGCTGTTCCCACCACACTACGGCGACGTTCTGCTTGCGTCCCGTGGGATAGGTGATGTTCAGAAAAACTACGGGCAAGCCTGGGCCGCTATGCAGGAACAGCAGCACGAGATTGGCGATGTCAGTGCTCTGAATGAGCGTCCCCTTGGTGGCGGCATTCAGGTTGTACGGGGTAAGGATGGGAAGATGGAGGGCGTCGAAGCCGTCATCGACAGGGACCGCACATCACAGCCCTTCTCGCGCGCGACCTGGAGGCAGACGTTCTGATGATGCTGACCGATGCAGGGCCGTCTTCTACGATTGGAATGGACCAGACGAGGAAGCCATCGGCTACATAACCCCGGATGCGCTGGACGAACTGACCTTCGCAGGGGGGGGCTATGGGCTGGAAGGCCAATGCCCCAAGCGATTTCGTGTGGGCCGGCGGCGTAATGGCTGGCATAGTTTGCCTGCAGGACGCGGGCGCTATCGTGAAGAGGCGCGCGGCTGTGAGGGCTAAAGACGTACCCGGCCCAGAGCGGACGTTTGATCTTGGCTCACATGTCGCGACCGGTCTGGTCAAGTTACCGTTTGTCACATGAGTTCGAGCCGAGGAAATGATCCTCTCCCGCTACAGAGATCGGGACACGAAACACTCAAGAGATACGCGAAATCCAATCGCGCACGAGGCCGAGATCTTCGAAAACATCCTCGGCGTTCAGCGACTTAAGAACAGCGCCGTGTTCCGCCTTGCGCTCGGACAGGTGTGAGCCACCGGTAAAGCCAAGGGTGCGCATTCCGGCGGCACGCGCGGCCTGAACGCCCGCAGGCGAGTCCTCAATGACAATGCAACGATCCGGCTGCACCTCCATCTCGTGTGCAGCATGAAGGAAAATGTCGGGGGCGGGCTTTCCGCGGGCCACCAGATCGGCGCTATACACCCGATCGCAGAAACGTGGCGCAAGCCCCGTCACCGACAGTGCGACCCTGAGGCGTTCCATCGATCCGCCGGACGCGATGCAATACCCATGACCCTGCGCATCGAGATGGTCGAGCAGGGCGGGGACCCCCGGCATGACCTGCAATTCGGCGCGGAAGCGGTCAAAGAGGGTGGCGTACCAGCGCGCCTCGAAGTCTTCGAGCGGATAGGCGGGGGTGGGAACGGTCCGCAGGAAGGCGTTGATCTGCCGAATCGAGCCGCCGAGGAATGTCTCGCGCACCTGCGTCTCGGTCATGGGCGCCCCGAAGGCGGCAAGGCTTTCTCGCAGCGTGGTGAGCGAGATCACCTCGCTGTCGACCAGAACGCCGTCGAAATCGAAGATGACGAGGGTTTTGGCCTCGGCCGCCGGGGCGGTGCTGTGCAGGGGCGACGACATGCGCGGGGCCGTCAGGGGATAGCCCGGCCATCGGCGTCGAACCGGTGCAGCCGATGCGCCGGGATCTCGAGGCCGATTGTCGTGCCGGGTTCGGTGGTGTTGTCGCCGTCGGTGCGCACGACGACCGTGAGCGCATCGGAGAGGCGGGCATAAAGCAGCGTCTCGCCGCCCAGCTGTTCGCGCACGAGGATCGTGCCGTCGAAATGGCCCGACCCCTCGGGACCGATTACGACATGTTCCGGGCGGCAGCCGATGAACTGCGTCGCCTCATCAAGCGTCAGACCGCGCAGCCCCGGCACCTGAGAGGGCGCAAAGACATTCATCGCGGGCGAGCCGATGAATTCCGCAACGAAGCGGCTGGCGGGGCGGTGATACAGGTCCATCGGCGCGCCGACCTGTTCGATGCGGCCGCCGTTCAGGACGACGATCTTGTCGGCCATGGTCATCGCTTCGACCTGATCGTGGGTGACATAGATCATCGTGGCGTTCAGCTGCTTGTGCAGCGCTTCGAGTTCCACGCGCATCTGCACGCGCAGCTTGGCGTCGAGGTTCGACAAGGGCTCGTCGAAGAGAAACACCTTGGGGCTTTTCACGATGGCCCGCCCGATGGCCACGCGCTGGCGCTGGCCGCCCGAAAGTTGCGCGGGCTTGCGGTCGAGATAGTCGGTCAATTGCAGGACGCGCGCGGCCTCGGTGATTCGGCGGGCGCGCTCGGCGGGGTCGACCTTGTTGACCTTCATCCCGAATTCCATGTTCTGGCGCACCGTCATATGCGGGAAGAGCGCGTAGGACTGGAACACCATGGCCACCCCGCGATCGGCCGGGTCGGCATCGGTCACGTCATCGGCGCCGATGCGCACTGCGCCTGAGTCGATCCCTTCAAGCCCCGCGATGGCGCGCAGAAGCGTGGATTTTCCGCAGCCCGACGGCCCGACGAAGACGACAAAGGCGCCATCCTCGATATCGAGCGACACGTCGAAGAGCGCCTGCGTCGCGCCGTAGAACTTGTTGATCTGGCTCAGGTTAACGGTTGCCACTTTGGTCTCCTCCCCCGGTCTTGCGGCGCGCTGCGGGTGCCCGGCATTTGTATCGGCTGCAAGACTTCTGTTGACTTTGGGTCCATTTCATACATTTGTATTCAAGTCGAGACAAATGATTTCCACGCCGTCACGACTAGGGAGGATACCAATGAACTTAAAATCCATGCTCTGCACTACGGCGCTTGTGGCTGCCACCGCAACCGCCGCCAACGCCCAGTCCGGCACCTGGAGCCTGGCCGAGGCCGCGGCACCCTATGCCGGCACGACCGTCGATGTCGTGTTCCTGCTGCGCCCTGGCTATGATGCCATCCAGGAAATGCTGCCCGCCTTCACCGAGGAAACGGGCATCAACATCAACATCATCACCCACCCCTACGAGAACGCGCTGGGCGAACAGGTCCGCGATTTCGTGGCGGGCGGCGATCTGGATATCGCACTGATCGACCTCGTGTGGATCGGCAACTTCGCCGAGAACGAGTGGATCGTGCCGATCGACGACCTCATGGAAGCGCACCCCGAACTGGTCGATCCGGCGCTGAACATGGATGATTTCTTTCCGCTGGTGCTGAACGCGTTCGGCGGCTGGAACGATGTGATCTACGGCCTGCCCTTCGACAATTATTCGGGCCTGATGTTCTACAACCGCTGCATGCTGGAGGAGGCCGGTTTCGACCGTCCGCCGGAAACCTGGCAGGAGCTGATGGATGTCTACGGCCCCGCGCTGACCGGGGATGGGCAGTATGCCTTTGCGCTGCAGTCCAAGCGCAACGAGACGCAATCGGCCGACAGCTTCGCGCGCATGCTCTGGCCCTTCGGCGGGTCGTTCCTGAACGAGGAATTCCGCTCGAACCTGCTGAGCGCGGAAAGCCAGGCCGGTCTGAACTTCCGGCAGGAGCTGATGCAATACATGCCCGACGGCATCGTGGCCTGGGACCATGCGGAAACCGTCAACGCCTTCTCGCAAGGCGAGGTCGCGATGATCACGGAATGGTCGGCCTTCTATTCCTCGATCGTCGATCCCGACACCTCGCGGGTTGTAGATTGCGTCGGCGTGGCGCCCGAACCGATGGGCCCGGCGGGCCGCAGGCCGGCGCTCGGCGGCTTCTCTCTGGCCGTTGCGGCTCAGGCCGACGAGGCGGAACAGGCCGCAGCCTGGCTCTTCATCCAGTGGGCGACCTCGGCGGCCAATGCGGTCGAATACCTTGAGCGGGGCGGTGTGCCCGCGCGGGCCTCGGCCTATGCCGATCCGGCGCTGGCCGAGACCTACACCTTCATCCCCGCGCTGGTCGAAAGCTGGCAGGAAGGCGTGCCGGAATTCCGCCCGCGCTTTGCCGAATGGCCTGAAATCTCGGAAGTCGTGCAGGAATGGGGCACAAGGATGATGCTGGGCGAAGTCACCGTCGAAGAAGGCGCGACCGAGATCGGCACCCGGATGGAGGCGATCCTCGAGGCGTCTGGCTACTACAGCGGCGACAAGCCCCTCGCGCAGTAAGCGCACGGATGTGATGACGGATCGGGGCGGCCCTTGCGCCGCCCCGTTTCACCTTGGGGAGGGGAACAGGACATGCGCGGCAGAACTTCGCGAAAGACGATCTTCGCTTTCATCGGGCCATCGGTCATCGCGCTGGCGCTGATCGGGATCGCGCCGCTGCTCTATGCGGCCTGGACCTCGCTGCATTTCTTCAACCTGACGCGCCTGCGGCAGTTTCGCTTCGTCGGGCTCGACAACTACCAGACCGTCCTGACCGACAGCGCCTTCTGGCAGGCGATGGGGCGCACGTTCTTCCTGCTGGGAACGTCGCTGCCGCTGCAATTGGCGCTGGGGCTGGGCATCGCGCTGGTGTTGCATCAGCCGGGGCTGACGCTGGTCAAGACGCTCTGCCGCCTCAGCCTCGTGCTCCCCATGGCCACGACCTATGCCGTCGTGGGCCTCTTGGGTCAGGTGATGTTCAACCAGAACTTCGGCGTGATGAACCAGCTTCTGGGCGGCGCCGACATCAACTGGATCGGCGATCCGACCAATGCCTTTGTCATGATCGTGTTCTGGGATGTCTGGCAATGGACGCCCTTTGTCGCGCTGGTCTTGCTCGCGGGCCTGACCATGGTGCCCGGCGAGGTCGAGGAGGCCGCGCGGCTGGAAACGAAAAGCTGGTGGACCATCCTGCGCTACGTCCAGCTGCCGTTTCTCGTCCCCGGCCTTGTCGCCGTGCTGATCTTGCGCACCGCCGATACGCTCAAGCTGTTCGACATGGTCTTTACCCTCACGCGGGGTGGGCCGGGAGCCTCGACCGAATTCATCTCGCTGATGATCCAGCGCGTGGGCTTTCGCGCCTTCGATCAGGGGCTGGCGTCCGCACAGGCGATCATCTTGCTGATCATCACCATCGTGCTTGCGCGGATCTACATCCGCGTCTTCTACAAGGAGGTCTGAGGCGATGACGCGCATCCAGCGGTCCCATGCGATCCAGCTTCTGCTTTTGGCGGCGATCATCGTGATCTGCGTCTTTCCGTTCTACTGGATGGTCACGACCTCGCTGAAGACGCAGGTGGTCGCCCTGCAGACGCCGCCTGCGTGGTTCTTCGAGCCGACACTTGCCAATTACCGCGAGGCGCTATTCGAGGATGGGGTGGGCCGCTCGCTGATCAATTCGCTGATCATCGCGGTCTCGACCACCGCCTTGGCGCTGGTGCTGGGCGTGCCCGCCGCCTTTGCGCTCGCCCGCTTCGAGTTTCGTGGCAAGAAAGACCTGTGGTTCTGGTTCATCACCAACCGCATGGTGTCGCCCATCGTGCTGGCGCTGCCCTTCTTCCTGATTGCGCGGAACCTGGATCTGCTCGACCGGCATATCACGCTGATCCTCATCTACCTGACCTTCAACCTGCCCATCGTGATCTGGATCGTGACCGACCAGATCCGCGGCATCCCCCATGAGCTGGACGAGGCCGCACGGATGGAGGGCGCGTCGCAATTCACTATCATGACGCGCATCTGCCTGCCGCTGGCGATGCCCGGCGTGGCGGTCTCGGCGATATTCTCCTTCATCTTTTCGTGGAACGAATTGATGTTCGGCCTGATCCTGACGCGCAGCGAGGCCCGAACGGCGCCCGCGATGGCCGTGTCCTTCATGGAAGGCTACAACCTCCCCTACGGCAAGATCATGGCCACCTCGACGCTGATCGTCATTCCGGTGCTGATCTTCGCGCTGCTCGCCTCCAAGCAACTGGTGCGTGGCTTGACCATGGGGGCGGTGAAATAACCTGCCGGGCCTTGACGGTTGCCATGTCGCGCGGCGTTCTACATCACGGCCTGAGCCAGTAGCGGGAGCCGCATGTCGCGCAGCATCAAGACCGAACAGATCGACGTCGAGGAACAGCTTCTGGTCCGGCTGGCCTATGCCTGCGAGATCGAGGGGCTGACGCAGGCCGAGGCCGCCGAGCGGTTCGGCCTGACCCGTCTGCGGGTGAACAAGGGCCTGAGCGACTTGCGCCAACGCGGCATCTTGCGGGTGTCGATCGACAGCATCTATGCGGCCAGCGCCGAACTGGAATGGCGACTGGCCGACCGTTTCGGCCTGACGCGCGCGGTGGTGGTGCCAAGCCCGGAAAAACCGTCCGCGGTCACGCCGCTGGTCAGTGCCGGGCTGGGGGGGCATCTGGGCGGGTTGTTGCAGGACCCCGCGATGCGCCGCTTCGGCATGTCCTGGGGCAATACGCTCAACCTTGCGACGCGGCACATGCAGCCGATCAACCGGCCCGATCTGGAGATCGTGTCGGTGATGGGCGGCATCTTGCGCGGGTCTGATGTGAACGGCTACGAGATCACGACGCGGCTGGCCGATCTGTGCAACGCGCAGCACAGTTTCTTTGTCGCCCCGGTCTATGCGGGCAGCGCGGACAGTCGGCGGATGTTCATGGAACAAGACGTGATCGTCGAGGGGCTGGAGAAACTGCGGGGCTGCGATGCCGTGGCGCTGGCGGCGGGCGACCTGCAAAGCTCGCTTCTGGTGCGCGATGCGCTGCCGCGCGATGTGGACCTGTCCGAACTGGTGCGGCTTGGCGGCGTGGGCGACATCATCGGCCATATCCTCGACGCCGGGGGGCGGCTGATCGATCACGACATCAACCGGCGGCTGGTGGGCCTGACGCTGGACGATCTGCGGGCCATTCCCAACGTGATCCTGGCCGCTGGTGGGGCGCACAAGGTGCCGGTGATCTGCGCCGCCCTGCGCGCGGGCTTTGTCGATACCCTGGTGACGGATGAGGCGACGGCCGAGGCGGTGCTGGCGGCCTGCGATCAGGACGCTGCGTAAAGCGCGCGCCACGCGTCATGGGCCGCCGCATAGGCGGCGCTGCGCCCGGCATCGGGGCGGATGACCTGCGCCACGGCGGGTTTGCCGAAAAGCGCGGGATCGTAGCCCCCCGCCACCGCCGCCTGAGCCAGCCGCGCCGCGCCAAAGGCCGCGCCGTATTCGCCGCGCTCGGGGATCAGCAACGTGACGTTGCAGATATCGGCGATGATCTGGAGCCAGACCCGCGACCGTGACCCGCCGCCGACCGCATAGGCTTGCTCGATCGTGGTACCCGCGGCGGCCAGTGCATCGACGCAGTCCTTGAGCGCGAAGCCCACGCCCTCGAGCACCGCTTGCACCATGTCGGCGGGGTCGGTCTGCGCTGTCAGCCCGTGGAACGAGGCCCGTGCGGTGGGGTCGTTGTGCGGGGTCCGCACGCCGGTGAGATAGGGCAGGAAGCGCACCGGCGATGGCCCCTCGATCCGCTCGGGCAGCAGTGCCAGCATGGACGCCACATCGCGCCCCATGATCCGCGCCAGCCAGTCGAGGCAGCTTGCGGCGGCAAGAATCACACCCATCTGGTGCCATGTGCCCGGCACCGCATGGCAAAAGGAATGGACGCCCTGTTTCGTGTTGGGCCGGAATGTCTTGGTCGGCGCAAAGACCACGCCCGAGGTGCCGAGCGAGACGAAGGCGCCATCCTCGACGATGCCCATGCCGCAGGCCGCCGCTGCGTTGTCGCCCGCGCCGCCCGCGACGATGGTGCCGGGGGCAAAGCCCCATGCCGCGCAGAGCGCGGGGCGCAGCGTGCCGCTGACGCCGGTGCCTTCGACAAGGGTGGGCATCTGCGCCTCGGTCAGGCCGGTCGCCGCCAGCAGGTCGGGGGACCATGCGCGCCCGGCCACGTCCAGCCAGAGCGTGCCAGCCGCATCCGACATCTCGGCCACATGTTCGCCGGTCAGCCAGAGGCGGACGTAATCCTTGGGCAAAAGCACGCGGGAAATCTTGTAGAAGATATCGGGCTCATGGCGCTGCACCCACAGGAGTTTCGGCGCCGTGAAGCCCGCCATCACGAGATTGCCGCCGATCCCTTCGAAATCGGCGCGCGCGGTCAGGTCGGCGCATTCCTGCGCCGCGCGTCCGTCGTTCCACATGATGCAGGGGCGCAGCACGCGGTCGCCCTCGTCAAGCAGAACCGCGCCATGCATGTGCCCGGACAGGCCGATGCCGCGCACCTGCGCCAGAAGCCCGGGATGGGCCTTTGCGATCTGCGCCAGTGCCTGTTCGATGGCGGTGATCCAGTCCTGCGGGTCCTGTTCCGACAGGGGGGTGGGCAGCTTCAGGCTGGCGACGGGGGCATGCGCCTCGGCCACTACGGATTGCCGGTCATCGGTGACCAGCAACTTGGCCCCCGAGGTGCCAAGATCGATTCCGAGGAACATTGCCGTCTCTCCCTGCCGTCGCCGCGCTTGACCCTGCGCGTTACATTTGTAATCGTAACAATACTTATGGATCAATCCGCGGGCGGGCTCAACCGCGACCTCATCGTCGCAATCCCCGCCGCCGGATACAACAGGCAAGGCTGACCCTCGCATGGCACGCGCCCTCGTACTGGAAGAAACCCGCCGACTGTCGCTGCGCGAGATCGACCTGCCGCAGGTCCCCGGCCCGGGCGAGGTGCGCATCGCTATCGACACGGTCGGCATCTGCGGCAGCGACGTGCACTACTACACCCATGGGCGGATCGGCCCCTTCGTGGTCGAGGCGCCGATGGTGCTGGGGCACGAGGCCTCCGGTGTGGTGGTGGATTGCGGGCCGGAGGTCACGGGCCTGTCCCTGGGCGACCGCGTCTGCATGGAACCCGGCATCCCCGATGGCAGTTCGCGGGCATCGAAGCTCGGGGTCTACAATGTCGATCCCGCCGTGCGCTTCTGGGCGACGCCGCCGATCCACGGCTGCCTGACGCCGCATGTGGTGCATCCCGCGGCCTTCACCTACCGCCTGCCAGACTCTGTCAGTTTTGCCGAGGGCGCGATGGTCGAGCCGCTCGCCATCGGGTTGCAGGCGGCGACGCGGGCGCGGATCAAGCCGGGCGATGTGGCCTTGGTGACAGGCGCGGGGCCCATCGGCATCCTGACGGCGCTGTCGGCTTTGGCTGGCGGCTGCGCGCGGGTCTACATCAGCGACATCGTAGATGCGAAACTGGGCGTGGCGGCGCAATATGGCAACATCATCCCCGTCAACGTCACGCGCGAGGATGTGGCGGCGCGCATTCGGGCCGAAACCGGGGGCTGGGGCGCGGATGTCGTCTTTGAATGTGCCGGCGCCGCAGCGTCGGTCCGGACCGCGCTGGAGGCCGTCGCGCCTGCGGGTTGCGTGGTCTGGGTCGGCATGCCGGTCGATCCGGTGCCGGTCGATCTGGTACTGGCGCAATCCAAGGAAATCCGGATGGAAACCGTGTTCCGCTACGCCAACATGTATGACCGGGCCATCGCGCTGATGGCCTCGGGCAAGATCGACCTCAAGCCGCTGATCTCGGCCAGTTTCGGGTTCGAGGACAGCATCGCCGCCTTCGACCGCGCGGTCGAGGCACGGCCGACCGACGTCAAGATCCAGATCACCATGGGGCGGACATGACCGCCGACCTCGCCGACCGCCTGCTGGACGAGCTGCGGCCCGGCCTTGTGCCTGCGGTCCTCGTCCAACTTGGCCCGGTCGCCGCGGCCTTGGCGGGCGCCGGGCGCATCGCCTGCTATGGCGTGGGGCGCGAGGGTTTGATGATGAAGGCGCTGGCGATGCGTCTCTATCACCTCGGGCTCGATGCGCATGTGGTGGGCGACATGACCGCGCCGCCACTTGGGATTGGCGATGTGCTCATGGTCAGCGCGGGGCCGGGCGATTTCGCGACGGTGGCCGCGCTCGTGGGGGTGGCGCAGGGCGCAGGCGCGCGGGTGATCTGCGTGACTGCGGAACCAGAGGGGGCGGTGCCGCAGAGGGCTGACCTCGTGCTCCACATCCCGGCGCAGACCATGGCCGCCGATCAAGGCGTGGCCGCGACCTCGATCCTGCCGATGGGGTCGCTTTACGAGGTGTTGATGTTCCTTGTCTTCGAGGTCCTTGTCCTGAACTTGCGCGACTGGCTGGGCATCGCGCCCGAAGCGATGCGCGCCAACCACACCAATCTGGAGTGACCATGCCCGACTGGACCCGGCGTTTCAGCCTCGAGGGGCGCACGGCGCTGATCACCGGCGCCTCGTCGGGGATCGGGCAGGCGATTGCCGAGGTCTTTGCCGATGCGGGCGCCGACATTCTGGGACAGGGGCGCGATGCAGCGCGGCTGGCAGAGACCGGCGCGCGGGTGGCTGCCAAGGGGCGGCACTTCACCGCGATACCCGGCGATCTGGCCGATGCGGGGGAGGTGCAGACCATCGCCGCCCGCGCGCTTGCCACCGCGCCCCGGATCGACATTCTGGTCAATTCGGCGGGCATCGCCCTGACCGGACCCGCCACAAGCTACAGCCTTGCCGATTGGCAGCGGACGCTGGCCGTGAACCTGACCGCACCCTTTCTGCTCGCTCAGGCTCTGCTGCCCGGCATGATGGAACGGCGCATGGGCAAGATCATCAACATCTCGTCGCAGACCGGCGTCATCGCGTTGGCCGACCACGCGGCCTACGCCACCTCCAAGGGCGGGCTGAATGCACTGACCAAATCGCTGATGGTCGAGGCCGCGCCCCACAACGTGCAGGTCAACGCGATCTGCCCCACGGTGGTGCTGACCGAGATGGGGCAAAAGCTCTGGTCCGCGCCCGAGCGCCGCGATCCTTTCATTGCGCGCACGCCGCTCGGCCGCTTCGGCGACCCGGTCGAGATCGCGGATCTGGCGCTGTATCTGGCCTCGCCCGCCTCGGATCTGGTGAACGGCGAGATCGTGATGATCGAGGGGGGATACTCCAGCATATGAAGGGCTTTGGCGTTCATACCAGCATGTGGACCATGCGCTGGGATGCCGAGGGGGCCGCGCGCGCCATCGCGGCGGCGACCGAGACCGGCATGGATTTCATCGAAATCGCGCTTCTGAACCCGGCCGCGACCGATGCGGCACTGGGCCGTCGGCTTCTGGAACAAGCGGGCCTGCCCGCCGTCTGTTCGCTGGGCCTGCCGCAGGCGGTCTGGGCGTCCCACAATCCCGACGGCGCGATCGACTTCCTGTCGCTCGCATTGGACCGCTGCGCCGCGCTTGGCGCGCTGGCGCTGACCGGCGTGACCTATGGCGGGATCGGGGAGCGGAGCGGCCTGCCACCTACGGCCAAGGAACTCGACAACGTCGCCCGCGTGATCGAGGCGGCGGCGCGGATCGCCAAGGGCCATGGCCTTTTGTTCGGGATCGAACCCGTGAACCGCTACGAGACGCATCTGATCAACACCGCCACCCAAGGCGTTGCGATGATCGAGCGGGTCGGGGTGGACAACCTGTTCCTGCATCTCGACACCTATCACATGAACATCGAGGAAAAGGGGCAGGCGAACGGCATCCTCGCGGCCCGCGAGCACCTGCGCTACATCCACCTGTCGGAATCCGACCGCGGCACGCCGGGCGAGGGGACCTGCGACTGGGACGCGATTTTTGCCGCCTTGGCCGCCATCGGGTTCGAGGGCGGGCTGGCAATGGAAAGCTTCGTCAACATGCCTCCGGAAATCGCCCATGGCCTGTCGGTCTGGCGGCCCGTGGCGGCTAGCGCCGAAGAGGTGATCGGGCGCGGCCTGCCCTTCCTGCGCAACAAGGCGCGGCAATACGGGCTGATCGGACGGGAAAGGGGTGCAGCATGACCGGGCGGTTGCAGGGCAAGACAGCGGCGATAACGGGGGCGGCGTCGGGGATTGGTCTGGCCTGCGCGCGGGCGATGATGGCCGAAGCGGCCGAAGTCATCCTGATCGACCGCGACGGGGAAAGGCTGGCGGCGCTGGTGGCCGAGATGGGGGCAGGCGCCCATGCCGTGACGCTCGACCTGATGGACGGGGCGGCGGTGTCGGCCATGCTGCCGCGGCTTCTGGCCTGCACCGGGCGGCTCGACATCTTTCACGCCAATGCGGGCGCCTATGTCGGCGGCCCGGTGGCGGAGGGTGACCCCGATCACTGGGACCGGGTGTTGACCCTCAACGTCAACGCGGCCTTCCGGTCGGTTCATGCCGTTCTGCCGCATCTGGTGGCGCAGAACTCCGGCGATGTAATCTTCACCTCGTCGATCGCCGGGGTCGTGCCGGTGGTGTGGGAGCCGATCTATACCGCCTCGAAATTCGCGGTGCAGGCTTTCGTGCATTCCACGCGGCGGCAACTCATCCCGCACAATGTCCGGATGGGGGCGGTTCTTCCCGGTCCGGTCATCACCGCGCTCTTGGACGATTGGCCGAAAGCCAAGATGGAGGAGGCGCTGGCCAATCGCAGCCTGATGGAGGCGCGCGAGGTGGCGGATGCGGTCGTCTTCATGGTCACACGGCCCGATGGCGTGGTGATCCGCGACCTGACGATCCTGCCGCACGGGTGCGACCTGTGAGTGCTGCGCATGTCATCGGGGTCGATGTCGGAACGGGCAGCGCGCGGGCGGGGGTCTTCGATCTGACCGGGCGGCTACTTGGCACGGCCAAGCACGATATCAGCCTGCACCACGGTGACGGCCACCGGGTCGAGCAAAGCTCGGCCGAGATCTGGGCGGCGGTTTGTGCGGCCACGAGGGGCGCGGTGGCAGCCGCGGGCATCGACCCCGCGACCGTCGCGGGCATCGGATTCGATGCGACCTGTTCGCTGGTGGTGCTGGGCGAGGGGGGTGCGCCCCTGCCGGTCAGCCCCGGGGGTGATCCGGCGCGCGACATCATCGTCTGGATGGATCATCGCGCGCTGGATCAGGCCGCGCGGATCAACGCGGGCGGGCACGCGGTCTTGCGCTATGTCGGCGGCGTCATCTCGCCCGAGATGCAGGCGCCGAAGCTTCTGTGGCTCAAGGAACGCAACCCCGACAGCTACGCCTCCGCGTGGCAGTTCCTTGACCTGACCGATTTCCTGACATGGCGGGCCACGGGCTCGCTTGCGCGCTCGATCTGCACGGTCACCTGCAAATGGACCTATGTGGAAAAGGACGGTGGCTGGAGCGGCGGCTTCTTCGGCGACATCGGCTTGGGCGATCTGGCCGAGGATGGCTTTGCCCGGATCGGGACCGAGATCGTGGATGCGGGGACCGCCCTTGGCGCGGGCCTGACGCAGGCGGCTGCGGCCGACATGGGACTGCCCGTCGGCACCCGCGTCGCGGCGGGGCTCATCGATGCGCATGCGGGCGGGATCGGCACCGTGGGCGCGCCGGGGGCGGCCCCGGAGGAGCGGATGGCCTATGTCTTCGGGACATCCTCCTGCACCATGACCACGACCCGCGATCCGGTTTTCGTGCCTGGCGTCTGGGGGCCCTATTTCTCGGCCATGGTGCCGGGCATGTGGTTGAACGAAGGCGGGCAATCGGCGGCGGGGGCGGCCATCGCGCATCTGTTGCGCCACCATCCGGCCAGCCTTGAGGCCGCAGCCGCCGCAAGGGCCGATGGCCTTTCGCTGCCGGATTGGCTGGCGCGCCGGGCGATGGCGGGGGGTGATCCGCCCGCGGTGATCCTGCGCCGCGCGGCCCGGCTGCATGTGGTACCCGAGTTTCTGGGCAACCGCGCGCCCTTTGCCGATCCGATGACGCGGGCGGTCATCGCCGGTCTGGGCATGGAGGACAGCATCGACAGCCTTGTCGATCTGTATCTCGCGGGTCTTCTGGGGCTGGCCTATGGCCTGCGCCAGATCATCGAGACGCAGGCCCGCGCGGGTGCGGCGATAAATTCCATGGTCATCGGCGGGGGTGCCGGACGCAGCAGCCTTGTGCGGCAAGCGCTTGCCGATGCCACGGGCGTTTCGGTCGAAGCCCCCGAAACCGAGGAACCGGTGCTGCTTGGATCCGCTATCCTTGGCGCGATGGCCGCCGGCCTGTTTCCGGATCCGGTCGCAGCGATGTCGGCAATGTCACGCTGCGGGGATCGCTATCATCCGGACCCCGAAACCACCGCGTGGCATGAAAGGCGCTATGCCCTTTACAATGCCTTGCACGCGCTGGCACGGGATGCGGCAGCTGGCACTTGAGGTGATCCACCAGGCGGCCTTGGCTAAACCTTTGGCGCAACCACCAAGCCGAAATCATTCGGAGGGTTCGGACATGTGCACGGCCCAAATCCGGGCTGGCTACGACACGAGGACGCAACAATTTGCGTCTAGCGGTTGGGTGAGCACAGGGTGGGTAGTTGAAGAACGATCTGTGCTGCGAATGGCCAAGATGGAGATCCCGTCGTCGCATCGACAATCCGCTTTCCGCCCGGTGCGACGGCGACCTGCGCATCGACGTGCCCGGCCCAGAGGAGACATCCAGTAGCTATCTTCGATGCTGTGGTGCAGCCCGCGAAAGTTGCCGTTCGCTGCTGAAGCATAGGATAGATACTACCAGGTGACCTGCCCCCCAGAGACGCCCTCATTCATAACCAGAGTCTGCGGGTCTGGTTTTCGTATTCGTTGTCGTCTCCTATTGTTGTTTTGACAGTTTGGCCTTTTGGGCGAAAACGGCCGACAGGAAAAAACCTGCCAACCAGGTGAGCATGGCCATAACTGCGACGTCGATCAGCCAACCCAGAAACGGGGTTTGTGGCCAGACGTAGTAAAACCGATAGCGGTCGGGTTTTTGATCCGGGACGACAACCTCGGCAACGGGCCATTGCGTAATCAGAAAGACCGCGCCGACGACCAGAAGGACCGACGTGATAAGTGTGACCGGTCGGCCCAATGCCTCAGGGTTGCCGCCTGCAAATCCGCGCCAGGTTCGCAAGAAGAAAAGAGGTTGAATACACGCCAATACAAAAAGCGTTTGAAAATGGAGGGCGTAAGCGCAGCTTTCGCTCGTCGTAAGATGACCCGCCATTTTGGCAAGCCGTCGACTCACGTCGGGCAGCGGCAGGCTCGGCAAGCCACAAAGCGATGGGGCAAACAATCCAAGCACGGCGATCAGGGCCGAGCAGCCAAACAGGATCGCGGTCATAACGAGAGCGGCACGATTGAAGTCCGATTCTGCTGGGTTCTTGCCGGGCCTTTTCATGGTCACAACCTTGAGGTTCGGGCCAGTGATGGTCCAACGGACGATGCCTCAATCGTCACACGAAATATCAGCAGAGCCCTCGCATGACATCGAACAAAGCCGGTTGGTTCCTGAACCAAAATCAAATCGGCGCCCCCCTTAACCCTGCTCTACACAAAACCTAAACAAAATGAAGGTGCGGTGACAGTAGACGCCTTAGGAGATCATGCAAGCTAGAATAACTGCGCTCGTCCGTTGAACCCGATCTGTTGAACCGTCGCGAGCCCGATTACGCTGCTAGAGACGATCGACCTATTCTCGTGCGACAGCAGAGCTAGTATTGCACGAGTCTTCCTTTGTTCTAGAGGGGGCGACGCCACTTAGATTGCAACAGCGTTGGACGATCTCGGGCGATATCTGGGAACGCGCTCAATAGCGGTTGCGGCATTTCTAAGTGGAGCGAATGTCTTCTTTGAAGGTTGCAAAAAACACTTCTTGCGGCGCGGCGAACGACTGCTCTCCGCCCGGTGCGAGGACAACGCGCCCCGAGTTGTGATATTCTGCCACCGTCGGCATGACCGAAGAAGGGTGGGCACGGTGGACAGGAGGTGGTTCTATGTCCGTCGATCTTCTTCCCGTCCTACGCCCTGTCCGAGTTCCTTGGAACAAGGGCCGCATCATCGGCCAGAAGCGCCCGCTTATGCCGAGGCATGTCTGGTCAATCCGCGTCCGCCTCGAAATGGCAGGCAACGCGCGGGACCTCGCGCTGTTCAATATGGCCGTCGACAGCAAACTGCGCGGTTGCGATCTCGTCAGCCTGAGGGTGCGCGATGTCTTTGCAGCCGGGCGCGTCAAGGAGCGGACCTCGATGATCCAGAGCAAGACCGGCAAGCCGGTCCGGTTCGAGATCACCGAGACCACCCGGTTGTCGCTCGATCGATGGATATCCGACCCCGAAATGATTGGCCTCGAGTTTCTATGGCCCAGCCGGATCCACGGCAGCCTCCACCTGTCGACGCGGCAGTATGCGCGGATCGTCCGAGGTTGGGTGACGTCGCTCGGGTTGGAGCCGAGCGCCTACGGCACGCATTCCATGCGACGGACCAAGGTCGCGCAGATCTACAAGAAGACCGGCAACCTGCGGGCGGTCCAGCTGTTGTTGGGACATACGAAGATGGACAGCACGGTGCGCTACCTTGGTGTCGATATCGAGGACGCCTTGTCACTCTCGGAGGGGATCGACCTCTGAGGCAAACGCGGCCGGTGCGAGCTGGCCGCGTTTGTAGCCTAGGGCGACATCGCGCTTGACGCAGCGGTGCGCGTAGCTTATAGCTACACCATGAAGCAGATCAGCTACACGAAGCCCGCGATCCGGGCCCTGCGCCGGATGCCCGCCAACACGGCCACGCTGATCCGATCAAAGATCGAGGCCTATGCCCGGAACCCGGTCTCACAGAGCAACAACGTGAAATCCCTAAAGGGGCGAGAGGGGATCCGACTGCGGGTTGGGGACTGGCGCGTGATCATGGATGACCAAGGCAATGTCCTGGCGGTTCTCGATATTGGCCCACGTGGTGGCGTCTATGACTGAAAGGTACTGACATGAACGAGATGGTGACGATCCCGCGCGAGGAATACGATCGCCTGCGGGCCGCGGCCGAGGATCTGGCCGATCTCCAGAGCTATGACCGAGCAAAGGCTGCCTTGGCGGCAGGAGCGGAGGAACTGATCCCTGCTGTTTACGCAAACCGGTTGCTCGATGGGGAAAGCCCGTTGCGCGTCTACAGGGACCTGCGCGGCCTGACCCAAGCCACACTGGCCGAAAGGGCCGGGGTCAACCGCGTCACTGTCGCCGAGATCGAGACCGGCCGGAAACAGGGTTCGGTAGCAACATTGCGTGCGCTCGCGGGAGCCCTCGACGTCACGCTGGACGACCTCATGGCGTAGTCGGCCCATTGCCGCCGATCGCTCTATCGCCCAGTGTTCAGCGAAGCGGCCATCCAGATCCAGCGCAGCGTATTACCGCAGTTAGCCCGAAACCGGATGGACCCGGACCGGGTCGTGCGCTTCTACAATTAGCGCGGCACCGCCGAGCAGCACATAACGGAAGGCAAACATGCCTTCCGTTGGACACAACTATTATGCCGACGGTTTTGCGACAACTAGGTTCGGCTGCAACTGCATGCGCTGTCTTACAACCTAACCACCTTCCTGCGCTGCATCGAGCTGCCCGAAAATATGGCCAATTTGTCGCCGATCAGCTTGCAGCCCAAGCCGATCAAGATCGGGGCCCGCGTCGTGCGTCATACCCGTGCCATCATCTTCCAACTGGCAGTGGTGTCCGTCACCGACCCTATGGTGCGCGCCATCCTTCGCCGATCCGTGGTCTTCGAGCTTCACCCTCGTGCACGTGACCATGATCCCGGCGTCGGCAGAACGAAAACGGCAGGACATGTATGCCCGATACGCTGGCAAACACTGCCGCAAGGCTGCGATGCAGCTGCTTCGCGGCCTCATTCGTACAAATCCAATCGTCTGCGCAACTGCAGACGCCGCTCGGGACGGAAAAATCTTGTACAGCGGGCAAATTCGGGCGATCTTTACGTCAGATGGCACGCCACTTGGGGAATGTCGGTTGAGAAAATTCATGCCATCAAAATCCATAACCCGCGGAGCATACGTTGTAGAGGTTCTGGCTGATGCAATTTCTACACCGATATCGAATGCCGACACTGCCATAAACAAGATTCTATCAAGTATGGGAATACTGAGCGGAGTAGATCGCGCGTACGTGTTTCAGCGAAAGGTTGGCGACTTGCTCGACAATACCCATGAATGGTGTCGCGATGGGGTCGAGCCCATGATCGAACGCCTTCAAAACATGAGTATGGATATCATAGCGCCATGGCGAGCGGCCTTTGAGCAGGGTGAGATCCTTCATGTCCCGAGGGTTGATGAGATGGCGCTAGACCCTTCCATCCGCGAGCTGCTCGCGATGCAAGGAATTCGTGGAATATTGCTCGTTCCGTTGCAATTCGATGGGCGTATCGTGGGATTTGTAGGGTTTGATCGAGTGAAGGCCGCGCGACCTTTCTCATCCGAAGTCGTACGCATTCTGACTGCAGTTTCTGGGGCGGTTGGAACGATCCTCGCGCGCGCTGCGGCAGATCGGGAAATTGTCAGAACGAGAACAGAGTTGGAAGGTGCGGTAAGGGAACTGCATCTTATGGCTATGAACGATCATCTGACAGGCGCGCCCAATCGAAGAGCATTTCACCATTTGTTGACAGAGGCTCTTCACGTTGGCGAGTTGCAGGGCTCGGAGACTTGTCTCGCTATGGTCGATCTGGTCCGCTTCAAGAGTATAAATGAAAATCACGGCCATGTTGTCGGTGACCAGCTCTTGAAGCAGATTGTCGATCGTTGGAGCGTGATCGCGACTGATGGAGCTCAACTGTTTCGGGTAGGTGGCGACGAGTTTGCCATTGTTCTTAGAGGCACAGGGGCGAGGCAAAGGGCCGTCTCGGCTATTGCTGCGCTGCGTAATGCACTTGTAGAGCCATTCTTTCCAGGTCATCAAAACATAAGAATCGAAATCAGTGTGGGGCTATCAGTTGCTCCGCGTGACGGTCAGGCGGCCGACACTTTGGCAGCTGCCGCTGATCTCGCAGTCTTATCCTCAAAAATCAGGAATGGAAAGACCTGTTGGTACAGCCCCGGCCTGCGCAAGCGCGCCATTCAACGCCATGAAACTATACAGGATCTGTTGGCAGCAGATGTGGAAAAGGATTTCATAGTATTTTTTCAGCCAATCATTGATCTCAAGACGGGCGCAATCGTCAAAGTAGAAGTATTGTTGCGATGGGCGCACCCGAAGCATGGCTTGCTCCTGCCTTCGGATTTTATTGACGTCCTTTGTAACCTGGATCGCTCTCGTGCGGTTGGGAGGAGGATTCTAGAGGAGGCTTGCGCGATTACTGCAAGTTGGAACCGGCGCTTTTCTCTGAACCTTATGGTTTCAGTCAATGCCTTCCCCTTGCAATTGGTAGATCCCGATTTCCCCAAAGACGTACAAGCAGCCTTGAGGAAAAGTGACTTGCCCGCAAGTTGCCTTGAAATAGAGGTTACAGAGAACATCGCCATGGGAGAGGATTCTCTCAGTCGCTCGGTTTTGCAGCAACTTTCTGATATGTCAGTCGCCATTTCCCTCGATGATTTCGGCACTGGATTTGCAAGTTTAAATAGCCTGACACAATTGAACATCCAGACGCTGAAGATTGATCGCAGCTTCGCGGTGAATTTGAGCCTGAGTGATCCACGCATAGTCATTCTAAAGGCGATTCGACTCATGACAAACGGACTCGGCATTCAAACAGTCGTAGAAGGTATCGAAAATGTTGACGTCGCGAGGATCGTTTGTGACTTGGGCTTTGACTATGCTCAGGGCTATTTCTGGAGTCGCCCGATCGACTCAGAGGCCTTTTCCAAGCTACTTGCGTCGCATGGAGTGATACTCGTATTTGCCGATCTCCTGCAGGTTGCGGAACCCAACGAGACACGTGAGATCCGCCATTAGAACAACTTGCAGTATTGGTTAAGATGGGCTCTCACCCGGCTTTCGCCGCACGCTATACGAACGGCCGCTGTCGGGAAACGGCCACGAATTTGCAGAGCGCGCTCCCTGCCATTTGCTGTCGCTTGAGTGCTGGTGTCGAATGACTGCTATCATCGATTTCTGCAGATGCAATGCTGCGAACTCATCGTCTCCTCACCGCCCATCTCGACGGCTATGTCGCTGCGCTAGGACAAGCAAAGTTCTTGAACAGGAGACCACTGAGCGAAGACTGTTCGATCAAGGCGACTGATGACGCGGTCCCAATGAGTGACCGCGCAGAAGCGGGCGAGCGGCTCACACAGCTGCTCGAATCGAACACGTGGCCGAAAACGAGACCTCGTTCTGTCGCTGCGCTGCGGTCGATGATCCGTCACCAACCCTCGGCAGTTGGCTTGTCGGACGCCCAAGCCGGGTCTTCCCGACCCACCAAATCTCACCTCACCACCGAATCCGACTGATGGGATTTTTGGTGGGACAGATCAACGGCGAAGCCGTTTTTCCGTTTGAGATCAGCAACTTAAGGGGAATAAATGGCAGCCCGTAGGGGAATCGAACCCCTCTTTCCAGGTTGAAAACCTGGCGTCCTAACCGATAGACGAACGGGCCGCGCTTGGCGTGGGGTGGTATCTAGAAAAAGCGGCGGGCGGGTTCAAGCGGATTCTTCGGCCTGCCGCAGGAAAGATGTCGGCGGTCCCGTCATTCGGACCAGGCCGCGTCATCGAGGCGGAGCTGCACGCTCTGGCGACCGTTCCAGTGGTTCACCTCGATCCGGCCCGCGACATGCAGGGGGCGGCCCGCATGGGATTGCAGCGCGGCCTCCACGCCCTTGGCGGTCGCGTCGAACCAGATCGCGTCGAGGGTCATGGTGCCGTCGGACAGGGTCAGTTTCAGGTGGGCCTGTCCGACGGGCCGCGTGTGGCGGATGCGCAGCGACGGCAGCGCAAAGCGCGGGGCAGGGGCCGAGGCGCCGAAGGGGCCCGCCTCCTCCAGCCGCTCGATCAGCTCGACCGTGCAGGCGGCGGGCATCAACAGGCCGTCGAGGCGCAGGTCGGCCGGGCCGCGGTCGCCCGCGCCCTGTTTCGCCATCAGCTCGGTCAGCCGCGCCATGGCCGGTTCCAGCTGCGCGCGCGTCAGGCTGAGGCCCGCGGCCATCTTGTGGCCGCCGCCCTTCTCGATCAGCCCCTCGGCGGCAAGGCGCTGGATCGCGGCGCCCAGGTCCACGCCCGTCACCGAGCGGCCCGAGCCCTTGCCCGCTTCGCCGTCGAAGCCGATCACCACGGCGGGGCGGTTCGCGGCCTCTTTCAGGCGCGAGGCGACGATGCCGACGACGCCGGGGTGCCAGCCGTCCTCGGCGGCCCAGACAAGCGCCGCGGCGGGGTCGCGGGCCTCGGCCTGGGCGAGGGCGGCGTCGCGGACGCGGCCCTCGATCTCGCGGCGGTCGGTGTTCAGATCGTCGAGGCGCTTGGCCAGCTGCGCGGCCTCGGCGGGGTCTGTCGTGGCCAAGAGGCGCGCGCCAAGGTCGGCCGCGCCGATCCGCCCGCCCGCGTTGACGCGCGGCCCGAGGACATATCCGAGGTGGTAGCTGGTCGGCGGCCGGTCGAGGCGGGCGACATCGCCGAGTGCCACAAGGCCGGGGCGCGCGCGCCGCGCCATGACCTTCAGCCCCTGCCGCACGAAGGCGCGGTTGAGGCCCGTCAACGGCGCCACGTCGGCCACGGTCGCCAGCGCGACAAGGTCGAGCAGGGCGATGAGGTCGGGGCCGGGGCGGCCCGCCTCGCGCAACCGGCGGTTCAGCTCGACCAGCAGGAGGAAGACGACCCCGGCGGCGCAGAGATGGCCGAGGCTTCCGTCCTCGTCCTGCCGGTTGGGGTTCACCACGGCGACGCAGTCGGGCAGCTCGGCGCCTGCGAGGTGGTGGTCGAGGACGATGACGTCCGCGCCTTGGGCGGCGGCGATGGGGCCGTGGGAGAGCGTGCCGCAATCGACGCAGATGATCAGGTCATGATCCTTGGCCAGTGCGGCCATGGCGGGCTCGTTCGGGCCATAGCCCTCGTCGATGCGGTCGGGGATGTAGAGGGTCGCGGGGCGGCCGAGGGCGCGCAGCCAGTCGATCAGGAGCGCGGCGGAGGCACCGCCGTCCACGTCGTAATCGGCGAAGATGGCGATGCGTTCGCCCTGCTCCAGCGCTGTGATGACGCGGGCGGCGGCGGCGTCCATGTCCTTCAGTCGGCGCGGATCGGGCATCAGGTCGCGCAGCGCGGGGGCGAGAAAGCCCTGCGCCTCTTCCGGCGTGACGCCGCGGCGGGCGAGCACATGGGCGAGCGGCGGGGGCAGGTCGGCGCGCTGCGACAGCGCCTCGGCCAGGCGCGCGGTGTCGGGGTCCGGGCCGATCCAGCGGCGGCCCGTCAGCGACGTTTCGATACCCAGAAAGGCGGTCATGGGCCTTGGGTTAGCACGGCATCCGTGGAAAGGGCAGTGGCGAACTCGCCATGCAGATGCGAGACGGCTGTGGCGTGGATCGCCGCGGCGTCCATCGGGGCCAGCCCCTCGGACCAGTCGGTGCGGGCATTGCCCGCGAAACTGGCGCAGGCGTCATGGGCCAGCCGCACGGCGAAGCCGAGGTTCGCCGCCATCCGCGTGGTGGTGGAGACGCAATGCGGCGTGGTCAGCCCGCAGATCACGAGGCGGTCGATGCCGTGGGCGCGCAGGTGAGCCTCGAGCCCCGTGCCGATGAAGGCGCTGTTGACGGATTTCTCGAAGATCGTCTCGCCGGGCAGGGGCGCGACCTCTGCCTTGAAGGCGCTGCCGGGGCCGGGGGCCAGCGGGCTGCCCGCCTCCCGGCTGACGTGGCGGATGTGGATGACGGGCGCGCCCGCGTCTCGCCAAGCGGCGAGCAGGCGGGCGGCGTTGGCTTCCGCTTGCGGGTTGTTCCGGTCACCCCAGGCAGGGCTGTCGAACCCCGCCTGGATGTCGATCAGGACAAGCGCCGAGGCGCTCATTTCACCGGGTTGCGGTAGGTCATGCGCCGGACCGAGCCGGTCTTGGAGCGCATCAGCAGCGTCTCGGCGGTCAGGAAGCCGGGCTCGCGCTTGATGCCGGGCAGGATCGAGCCGTCGGTCACGCCGGTCGCGGCGAAGATCACGTCCTTGGTGACCATGTCGTCGCGTGTGTAGACCCGGTCGAGATTGGTGATCCCGGCCTTTTTCGCGCGGCCGCGTTCCTCGTCGTTGCGGAACAGCAGCTTGCCATAGATCTGTCCGCCCATGCATTTCAGCGCGGCGGCGGCCAGAACGCCCTCGGGCGCGCCGCCTTCGCCCATGTACATGTCGATGCCCGTGATCTCGGGCTCGGCGCAGTGGATCACGCCCGCGACGTCCCCGTCGGTGATCAGGCGGATGGCGCAACCGGTGGTGCGCAACTCGTCGATCATGGCCTGGTGGCGGGGGCGTTCGAGGACGCAGACGGTGATGTCGGTCGTCGAGCATCCCTTTGCCGAGGCCAGCGCGCTGACGCGTTCGGAGGGCGACATGTCGAGCGTCACGACACCGGGGCGGAAGCCGGGGCCGATCGCCAGCTTCTCCATGTAGACGTCGGGGGCGTGCAGCATCGATCCGCGCGGACCCATGGCGATGACGGTCAGCGCGTTGGGCATGTCCTTGGCGGTCAGGGTGGTGCCTTCGAGCGGGTCGAGGGCGATGTCGACCTCGGGGCCGGTGCCGTCGCCGACTTCTTCGCCGATGTAGAGCATCGGGGCCTCGTCGCGCTCGCCCTCGCCGATGACGACGGTGCCGCGGATTTCCAGCTTGTTCAGCTGCTCGCGCATGCCGTTCACGGCGGCCTGGTCGGCGGCCTTTTCGTCGCCGCGTCCGATGAAATCGGCGGAGGCCAGCGCTGCGGCCTCGGACACGCGGGCGAGGCCGAGGGACAGCATGCGGTCGTTGAAATCGGTGGGGTGCGACATGGGGAAAGGGGCCTTGGGCTGAATGAGCGTTGTGTCTCGTCTAGCTGCCCGGCCCGGTGGCGTCCAGCATGGGGGCGCTAACGGGCGGCGGCGAGGCCCCGGACGAGGGCGATCAGCAACAGCCCGATCACCGCGCCGTTGAGGATGTGCCACAGGAAATGCGTGCCGAGGGGTGCCGTCTCGCAGACATGCAGGTCGGCGGTGCGGAAGGCCAGCGAGAGGGTGAAAAGCGCGGCGGTGCCCGCGATCAGCGGGCCGAGCGGGTGGCGGCGTTTCATGAGAAGCGCGGCGAAGACGATCAGCGCAAGGAGCGCGGGGGCGTATTGCTCGGACCCGTTGAGCGCGTCGGCCCCGGGCCCGAGGGCCGCGCGCAGGCCCGCGATGGCGGCGATGAGCGCCACCAGCGCCAGCGCGCCGCCGAAGATCAGGGAGAGCGGACGGATGCCCGCCACCTGCGTGGCGAAGGTGACGAGGTAGAGCAGGACGAAGGTCCAGATCGGCAACACGTCCGTCAGCGCGGCCCAGGGCGTGGCGAAGGTGTGGAACAGGAAAGACCCCACCCCGATCATCGCGGCCAGCGCGATCAGCGCCCAGAGCGCGGGCTGGCCCAGCCCCGCCCGCCGGGCGGCAAGCGCACCGGCCAGTGCCGCCAGCAGGAAAGACGCGTTGGTCAGGGCATTGACCGGCTCGGCCCAGAAACCGGGCGAAAGCCGTTCGCAGTAGATGTCGATGGGCGTGGACCAGTCCATCGCGCGCGCCGCGTCAGACGTCCTCGATGCGCAGCGCGACGGGCGCGCCCACGACGACGCCCGTTCCGGGCAGGGCGGCCAGTGCCGTGTCGAGGTTCGGGCGCGCGGCCTTGTGCGTGACGATCAGCACGGGCGCATTCTCGCCCGGGTGATCGTATTGCCGCATCCGGTCGATGGAGATGCCGGTCTCGCCCAGCACGGTTGCGACCTTGGCCAGCGCGCCGGGCTTGTCGGCCAGTTCCATGCGCAGGTAGTAGCGCGCGGGGCTTGCCGCACTTGCAGGCAGCGCATCGTCGAGCGCCGTGGCCGGGATGCCGAAGGTCGACACACGGATGCCGCGGGCGATGTCGCAGACATCGGACATGACCGCGCTGGCCGTGGGCCCTTCGCCCGCGCCCGCGCCGCGCAGGACGATCTGGCCCACGCTGTCGCCTTCCACGACGACCATGTTGGTCCCGCCCTCGAGCTGACCCAGCGGCGAGGTCGCGGGGACGAGGCAGGGCGACATGCGCTGCTCAAGCCCGCGGCCGGTCATCTGGGCCACGCCCAGAAGCTTGATCTTGTAGCCCATGTCGCCTGCGCGGCGGATGTCCTCGATGGTGATCGCGCCGATGCCTTCCAGCTGGATGGTGTCGAAATGTGGCTTGGTGCCATAGGCGATGGCGGCCAGAAGCGTCAGCTTGTGCGCGGCGTCGATGCCGCCCACGTCAAGCTCGGGGTCGGCCTCCAGGTAGCCAAGGCCATCGGCCTCGGCAAAGGCTTCCTCGTAGGTCAGGCCCGCGCTGTCCATGCGCGTGAGGATGTAATTGCAGGTGCCGTTCATCACGCCCATCACGCGGTCGATGGCGTTGCCGGCCAGCCCCTCGGTCAGGGCCTTGATCACGGGGATGCCGCCCGCGACGGCGGCCTCGAAGCGCAGCACGCGGCCTGCGGCCTCGGCGGCCTCGGCCAGGGCCTGCCCGTGCAGCGCGAGCATCGCCTTGTTGGCGGTGACCACGTCCTTGCCGGCGGCGATGGCGGCCTCGGTCGCGGCCTTGGCGGGGCCGTCGCTGCCGCCCATCAGTTCGACGAAGACATCGACATCGGGGCGGCGCGCGAGGGTGACCGGGTCATCCTCCCACGCGTAGGCCGAGAGGCTGACACCGCGATCCTTGTCGCGGGAGCGGGCGGAGATCGCCACGATCTCGATCGGCCGCCCACAGCGCCGCGCGAGCAGGTTCGCCTGCCGTTGCACGATCTTGACGACGCCCACGCCGACGGTGCCAAGCCCGGCGATGCCGAGGCGCAGGGGGTCTGTCATCGGGGGTCCTCCGGGATGGGTCAGCGGGTCGATGGCCCCGTGTTAGCGGCTAACCCGCCGGGCTGCAACGCGCAGCTCAGAGGGGCAGCGCCCGCAGCGCGGCGGCGCGGCGGCGCAGGTCGGCGGCGCGGGCCTCGAGGTTCTGGCCCTCGCGGTCGGCGGTGCGGGGCAGAAGCATGTCGCTGCGCTGGAGAAGCGGGCCGAGGGGCAGAAGCGCGGGAAACTCGGCGATGCGGGCCTCGGGGCTGAGGCGGCTGGCAAGCTCGGGCCGGGACGGGCCGCAGGCGGCCAGCACGGCGAGACAGGCAAGGCAGAGGACAAGGCGCGGCATGGGGACTAGCTAGCGCCGCGGCGGGGGACGAGTCCAGCGGGCAGTTGAATTGAACGCCCGTTCAGATAACCATGGTGCCATGGCACGCAAACAGGGCAGTCACGCCGACATCACCGGGCCGCGCCTGCGCGAGGCGGCGCTGCGGCTGTTCGCGCGGCATGGCTTTGCCGCCGTCTCGATGCGCCAGATCGCGGCCGAGGTGGGGGTGCAGGCGGGCGCGCTCTATCTTTACACGCCAGACAAGCAGGCGCTGCTGTTCGAGTTGATGCGCGAGCATCTCGAGGATCTGCTGGCCGATTGGCAGCCGCCCGCGGGGCCACCGCTGGCGCAACTGGAAAGCTTCGTGCGCCATCACATCCGCTATCACCTCGACCGGCCGGACCTGGTCTTCATCGCCTACATGGAGCTGCGCAACCTCGAGCCCGCGAATTTCGCGGTGATCGAGGCGTTGCGGCGGGACTACGAGACGCAGCTCGAGACGATCCTGAAGCGGGGGCGGGATGCGGGTGTGTTCGATGTGGCGGATACGAAGCTCGCGACCATGGCGCTGATCGCGATGCTGACCGGGGTGACGACCTGGTACCGCGAAGGCGGGCGGCTGGACCGCGCCACCGTCGAAGCGCTCTACTGGGACATGGCGCGCAAGGCGGTGGCGGCGGCAGCGCCCTGAGGCCCGGCCGTGGTGTGGGTGGAGGGTGCGGGAGCCTCCGGCGGGAGTTTTTTGGCCAAGATGAAGGGGGGAGGGCGCGCGTTAGCAGGCTGCTGAAAAACACCAGGCTCGACGCGGTTTCGAGAACGTGATTCACTCTTGGCACGACGGCGGCGGCGGGGGTGATGATGCGCGGGACGGACGAGGCGGCGGGATCGCTGTTCAGCTATGTC
>Ga0208112_100221_pt1 | contig 78253 bp, 56 predicted proteins | sample HotLakConsoUCCLE_FD_184736 | JGI IMG/M metagenome (GOLD analysis project Ga0208112, IMG submission 184736) | Hypersaline microbial mat communities from Hot Lake, Washington, USA - Hot Lake Consortium UCC-LE (SPAdes) (version 2) ...
GCCGCTTTCGCGCCATGCGTGTACCAACGCGAACATGTGTTCTGCTTTTCGTGTATGCATATCTTTTTTACGGATAAGCTATCGCCTTTTTACCTGCCCACAAATATGTAGTTGGTAGGGGGGATACAAGCAACCAGCCTTTTTTTATCATCATTCAAGGCAAAAATGTTGTGGAAAACGGGATGATTGGAACCTGCTCACCGGGATTGAATTCAGTTTCCTGATCAAGACGCACATACACATCATTTCCTGAATACAACTGCAATAAATGGGATTTCATGAACCCTTCGCTTTTTACCGTCAGTCTGCCGTCTTGATTCATGCCAATGGTTCCGGGGGCGAAAATCGTCCGTGAGCCACGGCTGTTTTGCAATTTCGTTTCGGTAATGGCGCTTCGCTCGGGAAAATTCAATCCAAATTTTTGGTATAAAAATGCTCTCACATAAAACTCAGCCGTAAAAATAGCTGAAATCGGGTTTCCGGGAAGATGAAAACACGATGCGTTATTCAAAGTGGTCACAGTAAACGGCTTCCCGGGTTTTTGCAGTACTTTCCGGATATGCACGTTCGCACCAAGTTCGAGCATGGCGTTCAGGATATAATCGTGGCGTCCGGCCGAAATTCCGCCGGTTGTAATCATGATATCGAAATGCTGTGCAAGCGCACGCAATCGCTCGCGTACGTTTTCGGGCTGATCATCCAGAACGGGCTGAATGCTTACATCCACACCGGGCCAGGTTTGCATGACTCCGGTAAGGACCGGGCCGTTTGTGTTATTATCCTCACTGATTTCCGATCCGGTGACTTGCAGGGCTATGGTTACCGGTTTATAAATCTGGCAGGTTTTATTTCCCGATTCTATCAGCAATCCCATCTCATAGGGACGCATGACCGTTCCTTTCTCTAAAACAGTTTTACCGGTTTTGTATCCTTCTCCTTTTCGCCGAATTGGATTGCTGTCGGGTACTTCATTTACAGTAACTGAATCGTCCTCCGCGGAAATCAATTCAACCGGAATTACAAAAAAATCGCCATCCGGTACGCGCGCGCCGGTCATGATTCGGAGACAATTGCCTGGTTCAAACTTCTGTACCGCGTTATCTTCGGGTCGGATTTCCCCCACAATTCTGAACGTGCGCTGATTCCGGTTCAAATCATTCCTGTAAAACAAAAATCCATCCATGGCCGAATTATCAAACTGTGGTGTGTACCTTTGGGCAATGGCATCATCCGCTAAAAGCTTGCCGCCCGCTTTTGAAACCGGCACTTCAATCACAGACTGTTTCAGCGGTAATCCCCGCACCAACTCCAATGCTAAATCAACCGGGATATTTTCATTAACCTCTTGATTTTGAATTTTTTTCATAAGATTTCAACAATGCTTCTTGAAATGGATAACTGTTTACTTTTTGTCATTGCTTTTTTGCTTGATAAATTATAATTACTCCTTCAAGTTATAGTTTTTTTCTATTTGAAGATTCATCACCAAGACCGGTAGAAGTCTTTTTTGAAAGTCGCTTCATTTCATTCTCTTTTTTTGAACGTTCTTCAAGTGATAGTTCTTTCATTTTTTCAAGTGCTTTTTCGTTTGATTCGATAGCCTTTTTAAACCATTCCATTTTTTTATTTCGCGAGTTTATTTCATTGTTTCTGTTAAATATAGATATTGTTCTCAAGTGGCACGAGTTTTCCCATCCTGAGCTATATATTTTTTATACCCTTAAAACAATCGTATTAGTTTTTAATGTTGATCATTTTAGCTCCACACTTCATCTAATGTATGTCTGAACAATGTGTTAAGTTTATCAGTATCAGGTTGAGTGTTTTGATTTACTGATTTCACAAAGTGATCATAAAACGAAATTTTATCATCTAAAAATTCATTCAGGATATCGATTCGTGGTTCTTCTTGTAATTCTACACCTGCTATTTTTCTGTTCAATAGATTTTCTATCGCTGATTTTACTCTCTTGTCTTGTACCTGAGTTTCAAGAAGTTTGTGGAATTCCATCGGAGCCATCGTATTTGTTTGTTTTATCCAATCACATGCGAGTATTGGGCGCAGAACGTAAAAATATTTCTTTACTCTTACCATGTCTCTATGCAAATACTCTCTGAAATTACCTTTTGCCATTTGAAGGTAATGATAGATGCACGATTTTGGATTGAAATACGCTTTTGATAAGTCGATTAGGGTGTCAGCTGTTGAGAATTGTTTCATGTAAACAATCGGACTTTTCAGCCATTCCAACATGGGCGGGTTCGATTTTCTGAACAGGCGAAGTGCTTTCTTCAACTCCCAACCGGCCAGGTCGATGTCATTGGGTAAAATTTCATCCATGCTGTCCTTTTTTTCATCAATACTCAAGTACCACTCCGGTTTATGCACGTAAATAAACCGGACATCCCAATCGCTGTTCGTGGAAGCAAAACCCCAGGCTCTGCTACCACTCTCAACAGCAAACAATATGATGATTTCGTGTTGTTCCTGAAGCCTTAAGAGTTCGTTTTTGATTTCGGTAAGCATTATTTAGTCTCCGGGTTCATTCAGATAATTGGTATCAATCTGATGCTGAATATTTCTATAATTTTACTTGATGTTTTTCATGAAGCATTTTTAGACCGTTTTTTAAATCGTGTGAAATTTAAACCGGATAATACTGATTTTTTATCAACGAATAATTATATGAGAATTAATATTGCTACTCTTGTAATAACTTTTCCAATTCTTGTTTAAGTAGCTTCCTGTCAGGGAGATGGAGTTGATATTTGCTAACAAATAGTTGATTTGAAATGTTTTCCGTTGCATACTCTACCAGTATATGATCTTTGTATGCTCCAAGCACAATGCCAATCGGAGGATTATCGTCCTCAACATTTTCTTCTTTGTTGAAGTAGTTTAGGTACAAATTCATTTGACCTATATCTTGGTGATTAATTTCACCCCGCTTGAGATCTATCAAAACGAAACATTTCAAAATCCGGTGATAGAATACCAAATCAACAAAAAAATGACGATTAGCTATTGTAATATTATACTGTCTGCTAATAAATGCAAACCCCTTTCCCAGTTCTAAAAGAAATTGTTCCAAATTTTGAATCAGCTTCTCTTCAAGCTCACCTTCAAGAATCTGCTGTTTAATTGGGATGTTCAAAAACTCAAATATATAAGGATCTTTAATAACATCTTGAGGCTGTAAAATATCAATACCCTGATTGGCTATTTCCATTATCCCTTGCTTATCTTTGCTTAAAGCCAGGCGATGAAACAGCATACTTTTCATCTGTCGTTTCAGCTCTCTCACACTCCAGTTTTCTTTTTCACATTGCTTAACATAGAAGTTGATTTCCAGTTCATTATCAGCCTTGAGGATTTCAATATAATGGCTCCAACTTAATTGTCCAGACAGTGTCTGGATTTTTGGGAATGTGAGGTACAAAAGCCTGATTTGAAAAAGATTTGAACGGCTGAACCCCTTGCCAAACTCAATTGTCAGATCTTTCGAAAGCTGATTAATCAGTTCACTGCCATACTCTGCTTTAACATCACCCTTTTGCTCATATTCTACGATGTGTTTACCGATATGCCAATATGTATTCAACAAAATCGAATTGACTGCCCTTCCGGCTTGCTCACGACCCTTTTGAAGCAAGCTGCCAATCTCTTGTTTTAAATTTTTATACTCTTTGGGATTAATTATACGGGTCATTGGTGAACTATTTTGAAGATGATTCCACAATTTCAATTTCCTCATCCGACAACCCATAAAGTTGGTAAACCAATTGATCGATTTGGCCTTCGAGGTCGGCAGTTTCAGCTTGAGGGTTTTGCTTTCTCAATTTTAGAATCTGATTTACAAGGGTTTCAACTTTATTTCTCATGAATGTTTCTCCATTTGGAATAGGAATTTGCTCCATATATTGTCTGATAAACCTCAAATATCCTCCTCTTATTGAAGAAGTTAAACCTAAATAGAAAAAATGAACGGTACTTGAGTTTAAAAGTCCTAAAAGATACAAATCCTCTTTTGGGATTATATATGCCGTATTAACACAGTAACAACCAGATAAATCCAATATTCCTTCAGCACGCTTTGATATATCAGGAAGCATAATTTTCGGTTTCTCGAATTCAGAATAGTAATCACATGCTCTCAGTTCCCACCAAAAATCACCTTGATCTGTTCTTTTTTCAGCTTTCGCTTTATAAGGTAAAAGTTGTTCTGCAATTGCTGAATAATTCGTTTTAATCCAATCCCAGGCTGCATTATATTCCATATAACCATATCGCGGTGGCGGTTCTCTGACCATACCAAGATGAATCGGGTCGTCCTCGGGTAAATTTCTTTTGATTGTAAACCCTTTGGGGAAGAGTATCAAGTATTTTTCAATTAGTGGCTTTTGATAGCGTTTTATATCTCTACCACTTAGAAAAGGCTTAATGATTTCCTCGCTATTTGGGTCAGCTTCTATCAGTTTTTCTTTTGTTTCTCTGTCAATTACAAAGGCTTCATTAAATCCAGTTTTTATTCCATAATAAATATTATCGCCTACATACTTACCTAACGGCTCACCTTTTGACCTTAATTTTAGCAGTAATTTTTGACTATTTCTATCGATAAGACTCCAATTATCATCTTGTAATCCTTCAACCAAGATTTCAATTTCGTTTTCAGAAACATATTGACCTAAACCAAATTCAAAGTTGAGAGTATCTGCTGTTAATCCCTTAAAGATTTTTGAAGCTGTATTATTCCTCATCTGAATAATAATTGGATACGTTGTAGCTTCTTCAAAAACAGGTAAATCACCAAAATCAATTATTCTAATAAGTTCTTTTGTTTTTAAATATTGCCTTAGTTTTTTACCGTAACTTGTTCTCATCCATTTATTTGGAATGATAAATGTAAATGCTCCTTTATTCTTTAGCAGTCTGATTCCTAACTCTACAAAATACACGTAAATATCGGCTGTACCAGTGAACGTTTGATATGAATTACTCAGATAACCCTTCATCTCAGAAAACTCCTCCTGCCTGATATATGGCGGATTTCCAATCACCATATCAAAGCCTACAAAATTTCCATCATCATTCAGGACTTCGGGAAACTCAAATCGCCACTCAAATGCGTTTTCAAAAATTTTGTTGGCTTTTATATCCTCAATTTCGATCTCTAACTTTTTGGTCTCTTGGGTCAGTTCATCAACTCTTTTGTTCCACGCCGCTTTTTCTTTATTGGTCATTTCAAAAAGTTGCTGCTGTTTGGTCAATTGGTGCAATTCGAATAAGAGGGTGTCACGCTTCTTTACTTTGGGGTCGTTTTTTGAAATCTCAGAACGAAAATCTGATTTGATGTCGGAAATCAGCTTTTTCATTTCTTTTTTTTGCTCTTTGCTATGAGCGTTTCGGTAAGTGTCAACAGCGTTTCGGTAACTTTGAATGGTCCATTTGCTTTTCCTTAGTGCCTGTTTTAAATCCGAATCAATGGCAAATCGGCTCACCAAAGAATTTCCGCATTTTATGTTGATGTCAATATTCGGGAGGGTCTCCAATTCAGTCGCATTCTTGTAATAGGCATTTTTCAAAAGCTCAATCCACAAACGTAACCGGCAAATTTTTACCGAATTGGGATTGATGTCCACACCAAAAAGGCAGTTTTCAATGATGGTTTGCTTTTCGTGGAAAAGGGTTTCCTGTATGCGTTGACTTTCTTTGTTTTTGGGATTGTATTTATACAACAAACCATCTTCATCGGTTACAATAAGTTCATCATTTACGACTTCTACTGTGTAAAAACTAAGAGGCTCATAATCAGCATCTACCAAAATTCGCAACTCACACTTAATGGCAATCAGTTCGTTAAGCACCGAAACTAAAAAGTGTCCTGAACCCACAGCGGGGTCTATGATTTTTAAACTATTGATGATTTTATTTGCAAGTTTCCTTACTTCTTTTCGATTACCTGATTTGATTTCTTCCTGAAGGTCTTCTTTGAGTTCTTCAAATGATTTGCAGTTCCACCCTCTATCCTCATTAAATTTCTGCACTACCGCTTTACGAATCGTTTCACGCGACATATACATGGTAATGAACCCCGGAGTGAAAATAGAACCATCTTTATATCCATTGATCTTCTCGAAAATCAAACCGAGCACTGATGCATTAATCAGTGTTTTGTTGTCTTCCTGTATGTCCTCAGCACCTTCACTACTGAAATCATAGGCATCCAGAAATTCAAATAAATATTCAAGCGTTAATGAACGTCCTGTTCTTTTCTTCCCCTGATCATTTTTAAGAACTGTGGATGAATTAATTGGTAATGTTTTATCATCCTTCAGATTACTGATAACTAATGTAGAATGTTCAAGTTCTGTTGGTTCAAAAAGTGATGAGTTGAGATAAGGAACGGTCTCAAAAATGTGTTTTACATCTGCGTTTCTATCATCATGTTTTCTTGCCAAAACTTCAAAAAACAAACTATTCAGGTCGTCATAATTCTTAATTTTTTTTAGGTTTAGAAATGAATAGGATGTATCGCCTTTATGGTAAGTAATGAGTTGTGCTTCTAACAACTTTAAAAACAAAATCCGATTTATCCACGTGATGGTAAGCTCAAGTGCAACATTGAATAATCTTTCCTGATGTGTGTTTCCATAAAGTCCCGGATTTTTTAAACGGCTGATTTTGTCAAGACTGTCCAATTGAATAATGCAATCTTCTAAAATGCTTCCTGAATTTCGCTCACCTTCTTTGTTTCTTTCAATCAGTTTTTTACCACCCACTTTGGTTTGTTTCAAACCTACAATTTCAAGTAGTTCCTTGTAGAAACTTTCGTTAAGACTATTACTGTCATTAATGAACGGAAGTTTTAACAGGTGTTCGGGTGAAAGTAGCTTGAAAAGTGCAATCAGTTTATTATCGTCTGCCTTGTTATTATTCCGTAAAGGCTTTTGATAATCCTGAAGATTGAAATAGGTATATTCGATTTCTGCTTCTACATCCTCTATAAACGGTTCGGCGATTTGCTTGTAGAAAAAGTCGGTTTTGGTGCCTGTTAGACGTCCGCCTTCAAAGTCATTGAATTGCTTTAGCAGACGCTTGTTCTGAGCAAAAAGCCTGTCGAAAGTGGTGGCGTTAAAAATGAACCATTCATTCATGTTTGTGATAACCAAATGCTTTACTTCTAAGTTTTTGAGTGTAATCCGCTCCCGCAAATAGTAAAGAACCAATTCCTGAAAAGCTTTTGCATTCAGCTTTTCGGTTGTTACCATTTCCGATTTATTGGTTGGCTTTTTCGCCTCTATAATGACACCAACTGAGCTTTTTGCCTTGTCCCCGATGTGAATGACAAGGTCATTACGCCCTTTGGTATTGATAAAATGATGTGGATCGTAGTACGTCTTTTTGAGAAAATCAATAACAAGGTTTTTATGAAATTCTTCCGATTCCCTGTCATTCGTCCGGTCAAGTAACTGAATTAGGTTTGATTTGAAACGCTCAATTTCAATTCTGATTGGTTTCACTTTCAAGAAGGCTTTGTTCAGAGCTTTTCTTGGTTTCAATCGGTTAATTTTCATTTACAACCTATGTTACGAATCATTCGGTTAAGTGACTTCTACTTTTATACTGCACCGGATTGAGATACAGTAAATTAGTACATGAATATAAAAATCTAAACACAAATACGTATGCTTAAATTTGGGGTAATGTTGAGGCGATGGTATAAAGATTTTGTGGCTAAGTTGCGCTGAGAATATAGTTTAATAGAAGTAACGGAATATTGAATCAGGAAAAAAACTTTCCAATAAACCATTTGTGTTCGACTTGAAACATTTGAAATACTCTATTTCTCGAAAAAATAGTTCATATAAGATAGCCAGATTTTTGTGCGCAAACCCTTACGCCTAAACCTGAGCTCGATTCTTAAGTAAAATTATAAAACCTGCTTGTTGCCACCCCATGTAACCGCAGTGTTACACAGAGTACGGCACTAAGTTGCGCAGAGGATTAGGTTCAAAAACTCTGTGAAACTCTCCACGGTAAACCGGGACAAGCTGTGAATAACACCGTGTAAAGCCGCCTGCTCCGAGACTTCGGAGTGGTTAAGCAATACTTTACTCTTGTGATTGAGAGATTTTAAATTAAGTTCTAAATTAAAAGGTGATATATACCTGCGAGGACCAAATATTTTTAGAATCGAACTCAAATCCTAAACAAAATCGGTCTGCCATTATCAAGCGTAGAGCTTCACTAACCGATATAAAGCGAATCCTGTAGTCCTGAGAGCCATCATTGTTTATATTTCGGCATTGTACAACGAAACCGAATTACCAGGCCTTTCTAATCATAACTTATCTGTTTAAGCCAGTATAGTACTCTACTAGCAAAAACGGAAAAATTCTAATCCCCAAACTCACTTCTGATTCGCACTCTTAAACCGGGTCACATCATCCCCCCGTAATTTCCGGTGCTTGGTTGTGCGGCCGGTTACGCGTTTTCTCCACATTCGAAAACTGGAGGCTTTCATTTCGCGCCGCATTACTTCTATGACCTGTTTTTCGGGTAATCCAAACTGGAATTCTATGGCGTCGAAAGGGGTGCGGTCTTCCCACGCCATTTCTATGATTCGGTTGATTTCTTCGGGTTTGAGGTTTTTCATGAGATTTTTTTTTCACAACTCAACACTGGCTCATCCTGAAACATTCACTTCGGGTTTTCAAAACCAAACCTATCTCCGGCAGCTACGATTAGCGCTTATATTCGTGCATTCGTGGCAAATCTAAACGAAGTAAGCTCCCTGATGATTTTTTCGTACTTACTTAACAGGAATCCTCGGAATGGCGGTCGGCAGGCGGCTGACCAGCTCGTTGTTAATGGCATTCGTGAAATCCGTGAAGGATTTTATGGTGATGGTTTTGCTTTTCTGTTTACCGATCAGTACCACATCATCCCCGACTTTCACATTCGGGATATGACTGACATCCACCATAAACACGTTCATATTGATCAATCCGGTTACGGGCGCTTTTTTTCCGTGTATGAGTACATGGCCGCGGTTCGACAATGCCTTGGGATATCCGTTTGAATACCCCAACGGAATGACGGCCACAGTCATATCTTTGGGCGCCTGAAAACTCGTGCCGTACCCGATAAATTCATCCTTTTTGACCTTTTTAACATGCATCACATCCGTTACCCAACTCATCACCCGCTTCATCGGCGCATCTTTGGTTTTACCGGTTTTTAGCAGGTGCATATTATAAATATCGGGGCTGGGCCACATGCCGTATTGCGCGGTTCCGACCCTGACCAAATCCATCACTGTTTCCGGAAATGCCAGCGCGGCGGCCGAACAAGCCGTATGCTTAATTTTTGGCTCATGACCAATTTTCTTGATCGTCCTGTTCATAGCTTCGAATTCTTTTATTTGTCGCTGTACCCGAAACTGATTGGCCAGAGATTCAATTCCGGCAAAATGAGTGCATACGCCTTCGAACTTCAGATACTTCTCGTTTTTCTTGAGGAATTTTACAGCGCTTTCCAATTGTTCTTTAGGCAAGCCGGTCCGGTTTCCCCCGGTTTCGAGCTCCAAATGAATGAATGCCGGTTTTTCAACTTCCTCAGCTACTTTCCGGGCATTTTCGAGCTGTTCAAGATCATACACAAAAAACTCTACCTCATTTTCAATCACCCACGGCAGGTCTTCGGGATACAAAATCCCCATAATCATGATCTTGCTATCTTCTTTGGTCAGCGCATTTTTTACTTCCCAGGCTTCATAACTTGATGCAACCGAAAAGTGACGAATACCGCATTTTTCCACCATAGGCACAAAAGCACTGATTTCATGTCCGAATGCATTTGCCTTCACAACCGAAGAAATGATGGGATGAGATCCGGTTTTTTCACGGATAAACGTAAAATTCTGCTTCAGTGCAGATTGACTTAAATAGATTCGGGAAGAATGCTTTACCATGGGTTCAGTTCAATTCATGTTAGACCAGAGAAGGAATAGCAAATGGTTTCGGGGCTTCCTGCCAGATATAGGATTCCCCCCAGCTGTTTCTGGCGATTTCAGTTACTTTTTCTATTTCATCAATCTTCACGTCATCTTTATCGCGGGCATCCGTTGGTTTGAAGTGAAACGCGTATATACGGGATGCAAACTGATAAAACGGAAGGGATGATTCGCCCGGTTCTTCACCGTTCCCTGCAACAGTAGGTTGAATATCCGATTGCCATTTCTGGCGTCCCTCGTTATTCGGGTTAAGGAAATAGATGCGCCATGTTTCTTTGAATTTGGCAACGCGCAGGATAGAAACGGCATGAAAACCAAGCATTTTACCATTGGCTGCCGTCAGAAATATCCCGACCGGATTCGGATACGTCAAATCATGTCCGCCGTTATAATTGGGGTGATGGGTAAAATAAAACAGCCGCATGAAATGCTTATAGTTTGTGATTGAGTTAGTCAGATAATTATAGGGAGATGAAAATCCCGTGGGAATCCAGTGCCCATACATGGCCGGATTAACCCATTTATGCGGATCCTCACCCCGGCCTGAAGCCAGACGGATCATTTCAAAATAGAGACGATCTAAATGGGGGACCAGCACGATGGAAACGACATCAAGATTGTAATCAAACTCTTTTGCTAATCCCAGGCTCAATTCAGAAGATTTAAGCGCTTTAGCTCCTTCAAAACGCATCTCAAGATAATTACTTACCGCTGCAGAATGAATCATACTTAATAGTTTTCCGGGCGCGTGACGGCTCCATAAACTGATTCCACGGGCAGATTGACAAGTCGGGTTCCAGCCCTGACCAACACCAAGTGGCTGACCCAAAACACAAACCGTATCGGCAAATAAATGTTGCTCTGCTGTACATGTACTATTCGAGTTAGAACCCAAAATCGATTTTCTGACTTCAGCATGAAGCTCTATTTCTTTGAGGCGTTCAAGGCCCGATTCAACCGGTTGACGCGAAAGCAGGTTACGTTCCAGCATCATCGCCAAACCGTACACCATCCGGCAGGTATTCGGGTGACAACCAAAGTCGATATAAGCCCGAATATTTTCCGAATACTTTTTCAGTTCTGCTTTTCCGTAGCCGTCCAGTCCAAGCAGCAGGCTGATGAGTGTGGGATTATCCTTCACCCGGCGTAACAAAAGGGCGTGATAGGATGACGACAATCCGGTTTTCCGGAGTGAGCGTCCCAGCGATTTACATTCTTTTTCCAGAATTTCCTTATCAACCGGGCTTTGCAGCATAGCCGCGTATTCATCAATCGATATTGTGCGTGATAATTCAGAAGGTGAATACAACGCATCCACATACATTTGCAAGCGAAGGTCAAGTTTTCCGGCTGTCTCATCTCCACTGAGTTGCTGCCTTATGGTGCGGATAATCGACTGGGTGCGGTCCGTAATCACCGGTCGCTGACTGCACAACATTTCGAGTTCAATGGCAAGGCGTTTTGATATCCGTTCCCACCGGATGAAATGTTTTCTGAGATACGAAAATAACTGCCCAATACTGTTTCTGGTTTGCTCATCAAGCTTTCTGAGCTCTTCTGAAGCATCGGGGAAAAGCAAATCCAGATTGGAAACCAGCATTTCTTCCAGAAAACTTCCTGCGGCATCTTTTGTCATTCGTTTGGATTTCATTGTACCTTTGGCAATCGCCAACAGGCGAAGCTCACTCGTGACTTCATAAACAGTGTTCAGTCCACCCGATTTTAATGTTCCCGATACCAGGGAAGAATTCAAAATAGCAGGATCGTTCCAGTGTGTATCTGCAAAAAAACCGGCCTCAACTATCTGTCCGATATGTTCATAAACCAGTTGGATTCCTTCATCCTTACTGATCATAACATCGAGTGTACTGGCCAGTTTTCTGGATTGATCTTTCTTGGTGAGTGAACCGGCTTCTTTAAGCTGACTGATTTGTTCAATGAAGTTTTCCTTCGTGTGGTCAGCTATTTCAACTGTCATATAAATACTTGTAATTCTGTGATGTATAGTGGATTAATACCCCGGGAATCTTTACCAAAGCAGAATCCTTAAGTTAATCGGATTTAGCATTAAAGGCGTTACATATTGAACCAATCTCAAAAATCCGTGCATAACACTCCACTGTAAACAGGGACAAGTTGCGCAACACCGCAGTTAATAAAAAAAGGGTAAAACAACAGAGGGTGAATTATACCCACTCCATATTTGAATTTAAAATCTTTGTCATTGGTGTTGAACTTATTTGAAAATCGAACTCAGGTTTTAAATCAAGATGCCTCGGAAAAACAGAGTTGTTTGTCCGGGGCTTTTGATTTTTTGTTTTACTTATTATCCCTGGTAAAAGTCAACATCCTGATAGTGACGAAGCAACTCGGTCATCCGGTCCGGGTCATCACCTTTCATAAACACGGTTCCGTAATGGTTACCGAATCCTTCTCTGGTGTCAGACACTTTGTGTTCCATAGGCTCAATTAGAGTGTGGTTTTCAAAAAACGGATCTTCTTTTAATTCTTCCGGAATAACGAGTTTTGACACTCTTCCGGGCTTCGGATAAATCATCACGCTGCCGGCATAGGTTTGGGCAGGTTCTTCATCTGAAGGAAAGAAATCCAGGATTTCCTGTTCTGTGGTATTCGGATCGCTGCACATAATCATAGCCTGAATGGTATCAAACCCATAGGCTTTCTGGATCAATTCAAAAATGTGTCCGCCAGGAATCCGGCAGGCCACTTCACCAAAACTCAGGGTGTTGTCGGCTGTCAGGAACCACTCCGGATGGATTACACCGTATTCAATCCCAAAGGCATCAACCAACTTTTGCATCACTTCGCGGATTTGCGGACGCTTCGCCTGAAGTGCGGGTCCGGCAGGAATAAAGTTTGAGAAGCCGAGTTTTACATACTCAGTAATATTCATAAACCTGATTTTTCCGTTGTGAATAAATGCTTCACAGGAAAACTCTTGTCCCGGAAGATGACTTTCCACCATACACGGAAAATCCTTATCGATTACTTTCTCATCAATTTGCGCATGCGAACGGAGTAATTTGTGCCCAACCGTACCTGCAGCGCTGAAAGGTTTAAGGTGAACCCAGGCATCTTCTTCGCCTTCAAGGGTTAGATTTGCTTCATTCAGCCTGTCCATAAATTTGTGAACCTGATCTTTGCTGTGTACTTCTTCGAAAAGCCCAACCCGTAAACCGGCAAGTAATGCTTTACGTTTCATCATGGCTTTATTTCGGAATAGAAACGCGCGGTTCATCACTCGAGGATCATCGCGGTAAATGCTATTCAGGGCACCCGACCATTCAACGGTTTCCTCATATAATGGAATAGCAACATTTGGATTATATTATTCCAGTTTCTCTTTTAAAATCAATGTGTTTGATTGATCATCCCACTGATTAAAATCCCAGGAGACAAATGGGATATTTTTATCTTTTGCATAGGGTTCAAAGTCCTCAAAACTTACAACCACATAAGGCCGGTTCATCTTTTGTGCACTTTCAATGGCTTGTGCACTCCATCCTAATAATACAACTGCGTTATCTGTACTCATTAATTATTCCTTAAAAGTTCTGTAATAATAGTTTTAATTCTATGATGTATATACTTTTTTTGTATTACATATCTACATAATTTAGAGCTTTTCAAGCCGAAATCAAGTTTAATTAAGGGCTTTTACCTGAGTTACAATCATTTGCTTAAAATCATAGTCTATTGCCTTTATGTGCCTTCACAAATGAAATTGCCATTTTTTTTGAAGTGTCACTTGTTTTCAAGTCCAATTTTTTCCACGCGTTTTAACCACATTTCCCGAAATCTTTCGGATGATAAACGTATCGGGCCAATAGAGGTAATGCGTACTTTTTTTACCCCGCAAAACTGCATCGTAAGTTTTTTCATGGCATTGTGGCTCGGCGCACCGTACCGGATTCGATAGTACCAGGGCGGCTGATCCATTGTGCAAATGATACGGGCGGTTTTTCCGGTGAGAAACCTATCCCACCAGACTGATCCTTCCCGTTTTTTGAAAGCAAAGCCCGGCAAAAGCACCCGATCCAGAAACCCTTTCATGATGGCCGGAACCGAACCCCACCAAACCGGATAAATCCACACCAAATGATCAGCCCACATAATCTGCTCCTGAGCATTGAGTAAATCCGGCTCCAGTTCCGTGCGTTTTCTGTAACCAAAATGAAGATTTGGATTAAAATCAAGGTCACGGATATAGATTTCCCTTAGCTCTGCATCCGATTTTGAAGCGCCTTTTTTATAGGCCTCTGCGAGAGCAACATTAAAACTTTCGTTGTCGGGATGTCCGTTGATCAGCAGAATTTTTTTCATGAGCAGGGTTAATGATTGCTTATGGTTGATTGGAGTTTTCGTTTACTCCCTTTATCAAAAGCCAGAATATAAAGGAGATTTCCGCGACTGAAAAGATGATCATCAGCAAATCCTTAAAGATACCGCCTGTACCTGGAAATAAAATAAAGAAGACGCTGTCGATGACGTACGCAATTCCACCGGCAATCAACAGAATCCCAAAAATATTGGGAATGAACCCCGATTTGTAAACCAGGAGTCCAAGCGGAATCAGCCATAATCCCCAGAAAGCAATGGCAAGTCCGACTGCCCCGTAATGTCCCATGCGTAAAAACAGATACACCCATTCCTGCCGTTGAATCAGCTCCATCGATTCCAGAAATGTGCCTTTTGCAATTTGTATCGCCGTATAGTTCAGAACCTCCGACCCAAACTCAAAAGAGACGTGCACGATCACAAATGCCACCATCAGCATGGCCAGGTACTTGTTAACCGGAGCGAACATCTGATAGAAAATCAGAACCATCATGATAAATACGACCGTATTCAGCAGGTGAGCATAAATGGAGAGCCTGAACAGAAATTCATGTTCAAGCAGATTGTTAAATGTGGCTTGAACATCTCCGATGACCTCAAATTGCGAGGGCACATACATGATTCCGAAAAAACCGAAAATAGCGATGAGGAGATAGAGAACGCCGGCAAACCGGGCTTGTGTTTTTAGTTTATGATGTTGGTTGGTCATCATTTTCTGTTGAATGAATAATCTACTGATATAATGCCGTTTTTTCCATTTGAAGAACTATCAGGTGAGACATGTTGGTTTTTACACTTCATAATCAGTTATCATTTTCTGGCTTTACGGTGAGTGACTCAAAAAGTTAGACCAAAAACACAGATTAACATCTTTGCACCTTGGCGTCATTGCAAGAAATGAAAAAGTTGGAAGATTCAAATGAACACAAATTGCCCAAATTAGTTTTTTTCTATCTACGAGACGATTTGAATCAGTAATTTAATGGCATGCAAAGTCGTAATGGCGCAAAAAAAAAACTTTGCAATTTGTGAGTCAAATATTATATCCACACAAACCCTGATTTCATAAAAAAAGGACTGACTTCCAATAGAAAGAAATCAGTCCTTAGTATGTGTGGCGGGGGTAGAACCTACGTCCGCTCACCAGCGGATAAGAGCCCGACGAGCTCCTCACACCAAACCCTGATTTCATAAAAAATTAGAGAGTATTGCAAATAACCCTTAATATCCATAAACAATATAAGGTATAAGCGTCTTGAATCGTACTCAGTTGTTTCTAAGGTTTGATACTCATGGTTTGCGAGTTCAAATCTTCTTAATTATTTTAATGTAATTTCCATTAAAACCATCCGGAATGATTACACAAGAACAGGCTTTAGAGATAGCGAAGAAAGAGACCGTAAACCGGCAACTTAAAATAGGTGAATCATCCCTTACCCAGAGAATTTATAACATAACAGAGGATTGTTGGGTGTTTGTGATACCTAAGCGAGAAATCATGATTATTTCATCGGAAGTGATCCTCATTTCTAAAAGCACTGGCAAAGTGGTATATACTGGAAGCGCCTATGATGAAGGTTGATAATAATTTTTATATATTTGAACAATGACCGCAGCAATTACTGGTTCATCCATTATTTGTATTGGCTTTTTTATAGCAACCGGAGACTTTTATTTTTCAGTAGCCATCTCTCTTGGACCAATATCAACTTTTCTTCTAGTGGAAAAAAAAGAGAATATATTGAAAGATGATTATCACATACCTACAAATGAATGGATTCAAAAAGTGATTCTTAAAACTATTGTTGGATTTTTGTACACGGGCTTTGTTCTATTCGTTATAGCGAGTGTAGGTTTATTAATTCCGAATTACGATATCCCCATTAACCCAATCCTGTTAGCAGTTATCCAGTTTGTACCACACCCATTTGTTTATTGGAAGCGAAACTCATTAAAACAGATCACTTAAATTAAGGAACAAGCAAAAAGCGAAAAAAGCGACTTTGTTTTACCATAGTTTTACCAACTAAAAAAAAAGGCTTAAAGCATTGTGATTAAACAGCTTTAAGCCTTTTTATGTGTGGCGGGGGTAGGATTCGAACCTACGACCTTCGGGTTATGAGCCCGACGAGCTACCAACTGCTCCACCCCGCAATCAGACTTATAATATACGATTAATTATGCCCGTGGTCAATGTTTAAATCTTAAAATGGAATAATATTAAACAGGATTTCTATTCAACAGGAATTACTTCATCACCAACCCGAATCCGGTTTCCTTCTAATAGTACCATATTTTGTCCAAACATCACTTTAGTATCTGTTTTTCGAAATTTAGACAGGGTTCGGAGGGGTTCCTTGCCTTGTTCAGCCGTTTCCTGATTTATAGTTGTAATGACGCATCGGGCACAAGGCTTCACAATTTGGAATATACATTCCCCAATTCGAATGGTTTTCCAGGTGTCCTCAGCAAAGGGTTCTGCTCCCGAAAAAACCAAATTGGGACGAAAGCGATCCATCGGCAGGGGAGCATCAAGTTTACTGTTCAAATCATCTAAAGAGGATTGGCCAATTAAGAGATAGGGCATTCCATCGGCAAAACTGACGGATTCTTTATTGACAGCATACGTTGGATCAACGGGACGCCTGACCTTCTCCGGCATCACAACCATCCGGCATGATTTTCCAATTGCATTTGTAAACCAATGGCTTGCTTCAATGCTTACCTCCTTAGAAAGTACCACATCCCCCCAAATCTGGACAGATAATTCATTTTCTGATGCGGTTCCGTATGGAATAAACAACTCATCATCCGGTTTGTTTTTATTGATGATTCGCAACCCATCTATTTCAGGAATAGCCTTAAGCAATGCCAATTCAGGGATTGTACGTTGTGTAAGAAAGTTGCGCTCATTATCAACCAGCATCCATCTTCGGTCATATTTCAAGCCTTTTTCCTCGGTTAAAGCTTCATGAAGCCCGATTCCTCCGAGTGATTTAACGGGATAGATGTAAATGTCTTGTAGGGTCATGAGTTAAAAAATTAGAATTTAAAGCTGGAAAAAATGTTTTTATAACCTTATTCAAACATAAGATAGATTTTGCAAAACCACACTTCAAAACAAATGCAATAAATCGTATCATTAATATTGCTGTTTTCATTGAAAATCCCGTTTTTCCCTTGCCATGAGTAAATCCGAAACGCCTCTGATGAGGCAATATAATCAAATCAAACAAAAGCATCCCGGCACAATTCTGCTGTTTCGGGTGGGGGATTTTTATGAAACGTTCTCTGATGATGCCGTTCTGATAAGCAAAGAACTTGGCATTACGCTCACAAAGCGAAACAACGGGGGCGATATGACGCCCTTGGCCGGTTTTCCGCATCATTCCTTAGATTCATATTTACCTCGACTGGTCAAACGCGGTCATCGGGTGGCTGTGTGTGATCAAACCGAGAACCCTGCTGAAGCAAAAGCCCAAAAGAAAAAAGTGGTCAATCGGGAAGTTACGGAGATTGTGACGCCGGGTGTCACCATGTCAGAAAAGCTTCTCGAACATAAACGGAATAATTATGCCTGTGCGGTTCATATAAACGGCAGTACAGCCGGAATTGCTTTTTCCGATATTTCAACCGGCGAATTTGCTCTATCCCAAATTCACGCAGATGATATTTTGTCGTTGCTGATGGTGATTTCTCCAAGCGAATTATTACTTTCCAAAACGCTGAAATCGGATGTGCCGGACTGGGCTTCTCAATTTATGATTACCTATCAGGATGAGTGGATTTATGATTTTGATTATGCCTACAATTTATTGGTCGATCATTTCAAAACACACTCACTGAAGGGTTTTGGTGTCGATGAGTTGAAAATTGCGCAGGTTTCAGCCGGAGCATTGTTACATTATGTGAAGGAAAATCAGAAAGCTGCTTTGAATCATATCCGGAAGCTCTACGCTTTTGAAAACACCGGATACATGATGTTGGATTCCGCAACAAAGCGAAATCTGGAGCTGACATCCACTCTTCAGGAAGGCGGCAATGAGGGGACCTTGCTTTCTATTTTGGATGAAACCTGCACAGCAATGGGCGCTCGTGAGCTACGCAAATGGGTGATGCGTCCCTTGAAAAAACTTCAGGAAATCAGAAAACGTCTGAATGCTGTGGAGTCCCTGAACGGCAATCACGATGTTCGTTCGCAGCTGAGGGAAGAATTGGAACAAATTGGTGATTTGGAACGATTGATTTCTCGCGTATGCGTGGGGCGATGCAATGCCCGTGATTTGGTTCAATTACGACAATCACTTGAGCGCTTAACGCCCATTAAACTGCTATTACAAGCTACAGACGATCCGCTGATGGTTGCGCTTCGTGATGGATTATCTACGTTAATTCCTCTTCAGGAAAGAATTGCCGAAGCTATTACCGATGATCCGCCGGCCAGCATAAAAGAGGGTGGAATTATCCGTGATGGTTTTTCGGATGAACTCGAAGAAATCAGGGATATCGCACGAAACGGAAAGAAATATCTCGCAAAAATCCAACAGGACTTAATCCAAAAAACGGGCATTAATTCTCTTAAAATGGGCTATAACAGTGTTTTTGGATATTATATTGAAGTGACGAAAGTCCATTCCGAAAAAGTGCCTGATTGGTTTATCCGAAAACAAACCCTGGTAAATGCTGAGCGGTACATCACTCCGGAGCTCAAGGAAATTGAGGAGAAAATTCTTTCGGCAGAAGAAAAATTGCAATCTCTGGAATATGAACTCTTTAGTGAACTCCGCATTTTTGTAGCGGAATTTGCCGAACAGATTCAGGATAATGCCCGTTTTATCGCATCCATTGATTGTCTTCAAAGCCTGGCCGAAATTGCATTTCAGTATAATTATACGAAACCGGTTGTGGATGATAGTCAGCGAATCGACATTAAAAGCGGCCGGCATCCGGTAGTGGAACGAACCCTGCCAATGGGGGAGCCTTTTATACCAAATGATATTCAGCTTTCAACGGAATCCGAGCAAATTATGATTATTACCGGACCAAATATGGCGGGTAAAAGTATCATTTTGCGTCAAACCGGATTGATTGTTTTGTTGGCTCAGGTTGGAAGTTTCGTGCCGGCAGCCTTCGCTGAAATTGGATTGGTAGATAAAATTTTTACACGTGTGGGAGCATCCGATAATTTGGCTGCAGGAGAAAGTACGTTTTTGGTTGAAATGAATGAAGCAGCCAATATTTTGAATAATGCCACGGCGCAATCTTTGATTTTGTTGGATGAAGTCGGACGCGGAACGAGTACTTTCGATGGATTGAGCATTGCCTGGTCACTTGCGGAATATTTGCATAATCAACCGAATGTGGCGGCACGAACTCTTTTTGCGACCCATTACCACGAATTGAACGAGTTGGAATCGATGTATGAGCGCATTATTAATTATAATGTTCAGGTTAAAGAACACGATGGGCGCGTCATTTTTATGCGGAAGTTAGTGAAGGGCGGAGCTGACCACAGCTACGGAATTCAGGTAGCTGCTATGGCGGGTTTACCCGTTTTGGTGATTGAACGCGCACGTGAAATTCTGCACAATCTGGAACAGCACAGTCTCGATATCACCAATAAAAACGGAACCCTTGAAAAAGGTGCCGCTGATGCCGTTCAAAAGAAAAAGGCCGGTTCTGAGTTATCCAGAAAAATTGAACCTCAGGAACGGCTCCCGCAACTATCGCTATTTGGAATGGAAACGGATCCGAACACTCAAATCATGAAAGATAAAGTGCAGGCTTGTGATCCCAACCGAATGACTCCCATTGAAGCGCTGATGTTGCTAACGGAATTGAAACGATTGGCGAAGTGAGTTATTCAGGCGCTCTGGAAAGTGATGTATTGAACCACAAAGGCTCGAGTTCACAAAGATACACTAAGTCCAGTTTTTATTTAAAGTTAATAAAAAGGTACAGTTGTTGAAATATTGAGCGTAGCAAAGTCGAAGTGTTGGTAGTGATGGCACGTTTTTTAGTAAAGTATTGAATAAATTAATTTTAAAATATAGTATAAATGTCGGATAATACATTGTTTAAGGACTATCTCGAATTAATATTGGAGCACAATGATTTAAGTGCTGAAGAAGCGGCAGATGCTTTGGGAATGATTATTCGGGGTGACGTTTCCGAAGCTGAAACAGGTGCGTTTTTATTTGGAATGCGTCAAAAAGGGGAGACCGTAGAGGAGCTTGCTTCATTTGTGGAAGTGATGCGAAAAGCGGCCGTTCCGGTTAATGTGAATACCGATGGCGCAGTTGATTTATGCGGAACCGGCGGTGATGGAAGTGGAACATTTAACATTTCAACGGCAGCCATGTTTGTAGTTGCAGGTGCCGGAATTCCCGTTTTAAAGCATGGAAATCGAAGTATTTCGAGTAAGTGTGGTAGCGCGGATGTGTTGGAAACCCTGGGTGTTGTTCCTGATTTGGATGCAAAGAACGTAGAAACATGCTTTAAAGAAACAGGCATGGCGTTCATGTTTGCTCCGAAATTTCATCCGGCTATGAAATATGTGATGCCTTCACGACGTGCACTCGGAATCCGAACCTTTTTTAATATCCTCGGACCGCTTATGAATCCGGCCGGAGTTAAGCGTCAGGTGGTTGGTGCATATAATCAGGAAGTGGCGGAAATGTGCATCAACATTTTAGCGCAACTTGACACAGAGCAGGCTATCACAGTCCATTCATTTGATGGATTGGATGAATTTACAACCACAGATAAAGCGTATTTATATCGCTACAAGAAAGGGCATCGGGTTACGGGTACATCCATCAATGCTAGGGAACTTGGCTTCAGACGTGCATTACCGGCTGATTTGGCAGGCGGGGATGCCGAAACCAATGCTCGTATTATCACTCAAATCCTACAAGGAGAATCCACGCGAGCGCAACGTGAAATAGTTGTGCTGAATGCAGCTTATGCTATCCTTGTTTCCGGAAGAATTCAGGATATTGATAATGCCATTAAATTGGCTCATGACAGTATCCGCTCCGGAAATGCTTTCATCAAACTAAATCAACTTAGCGAGTGTTCGAATGACCTTTCCAAACCCTGAACAACCTACCATCCTGGATAAAATTGTTGAGCAAACCCGGGAAGACCTTGTCACGAGAAAGAAAAAAGTAGCGACATTGGATTTTCGTGATTTTGAAATGTATCATCTGCCGAGACGGGATTTCGGGGCTGAATTACGCAGGGATAGCGAGATAAGAGTGATAGCCGAAGTTAAGAAAGCTTCACCGTCTAAAGGAATTATTCGTACTGATTTTAATCCTTTGAAAATTGCGGAACAATACAGCGAGGCCGATGCAGCGGCGCTGTCTGTTTTAACGGAACCGCGTTTTTTTCAGGGTAGTTTGGATTATTTGAAGGATATTCGCCGAAGATTTGAGCTACCATTACTGCGAAAAGACTTTATTATCGATTTTTATCAGATTGAAGAAGCCCGCGCTTACGGTGCCGATGCCGTTTTACTGATCGTGAATATTTTGGATGGAAGCTTGTTGGAAGAACTACTACACGCGGCTGAAGAAACTGGCTTGCAATGTTTGGTTGAATGCTATGATCAGGCTGATTTTGACCGCCTGAATTTTGATCAGGTTCATTTACTTGGCGTAAACAATCGAGATTTAAAAACATTTGAAGTGGATGTCCATCGTGGGATATCCATATTACAACAAGCTCCGGATCATGTAATCAAAATATCGGAAAGTGGTCTCTCAAAACCGGATGATATAATGCTCTTGCTGGATAGCGGCGTAGATGCGGCACTGATTGGCGAATTCTTCATGCGACAGAAAAATCCCGGCGATGCTTTGAAGCGATTGATGGAAGGGTGAGTTAATTCAGAATTCAGAATGATGTGATTATTCAAAATTGTGGATAGAACGCTGATAGCACTGATAAACCAGATTTACGCGGATATTATTTAACCTCGTGCAAAACCAAACATCGTAAACGGGCATCCATTCTGTACGTTCAGTGCCTCCGGCGCGAACGCATTGTCTTGCGGCGTCTCGCCGCCGTTTGAACCACGACGACTCAAAGTCACTAAGTGTATTTTGTTTGTAAAAAATGGAAAATAGAACGCTGATTAAGCGGGTTACCGCAGTAAATTTCACTTTGTCAACCTTTGAGTCCTCGAGTATTTGTGGTTCTATTATTTCGCATCAGACTATAAATTTCGAATTGGGGATAGAACGCTGGCTTGACAGATTTACCGACCATTTTTGCAAAAAAAACGAATGTGTAAGCAAGGTGATTAAACCAACTTTGATGGATTTTACAATTAAATGCTATATAATGGCAAAGTGTTAAATCATAATTTGTATTTAAATCAAATTTATTGTTAATTGAAAAAAAGTTAGTAATTAAAATTTATACAGGAGGCTTCAACCATGAATAAAATAATATCTAAGTTATTGTTATTAATAAATAAAAGTTTATTTATGTGGGGGGGGGTAAGCGCACAGGATTTTGGAATGATTCTGCTATAAATAGCGAGCAGTTAGCCGGAACCCACCAAGACATGTTCGATGCCACACGCATGGCCACCGGCATGTACATCTACCGCCTGTCATTAAACGGCAGGCCTGCTATTACTAATACTATCTTACTCGTTAAATAGGAGCTAATCATGAAATATTTTGTAAGTACTATCTTTTTATTGCTGATATTCACGCTACCTTTGATCGCCCAAACCCAGGAAGAAATTAATGAAGCTTTGAAATACTATCCGTTGGAGGTGGGAAATTATTGGGAGTATAAGGTGGTGTCTCAAACTCATCCTTTCCCTCCGGAAACTAATCATTACAGTATAGAAGTTGTAGGTGATACTACTTTTGCAAATGGAGTAATTTATCAGAAATTGAGAGCTGTAAACAGCGAGTTTTTAATGTGTGGGCCTAATTATGAATCAACCGTCACTGAGAATGAAAATGGGCAGCGTGTAAGTACTTATTTTGAACGCATAGATAGTTTAACGGCGAATGTCTATCAATGGAAACCAATTAGTGAGCATCCGTACAATGAAGTACTTATAGATAGTTTGCTTTTAGAAATAGATGAAGTTACTATGTTATCAAGATGCCCTTTAGCGGCTGATGAAGAATCATATAGGTTTTGGTATCCTGTTGTGGTTTTTGGCGAACAATATGAAGACACCTATACCATTGAAATCGTGCTTCTCATTCCTGTTATATATTCCTTAGCAAAAAATTTTGGTTTTGTAGAAGTATTAGGTTCCGGAGAGGGTGGTGTTTCTACACATGAACTCATCTACTTCCGCGACCATGAGGGCAACGAATTCGGCGAAGCGTTTGATGTTAGTACGCCAACCCAAACCGAAATTCCGCAACGAGCGACATTGTTATCTAACTATCCAAATCCTTTCAATCCATCCACCACAATTCCGTATGAGTTAAATCAAAGCGCAGATGTCCGGTTAGAAGTGTATGACATGCTTGGCCGGCGAGTGGCGTTGTTGGTAAACGAAACCCGCCAAGCCGGACGTCACACCGCTGTGTTTGAAGCCGGGAGTTTGTCTTCAGGCGTCTATATTGCCCGTTTGGTAGCGGGAGAGCAGGTGTTTAGCAGGAAAATGGTGTTGGTGAAGTAATTTCAGAATTTTAGGATGGAACGCAGATTGGGCAGATTGAACTGATTTGCGCGGATGGGGGATAATTCAGAATTCAAAAATTCAGATTCGGAGCGAAGCGGAGAACCACGAAGTGCTTTCAAAAATTCAGAATTGTGGGTAAAAAAAACGAACGTCGTAAATAGGCATCGATTGTGTACGTTCAGTGCCTCTGGCGCGAACGGTCTTTCTTGCGGTGTCTCGCCGCCGTTTGAACCACGACGAATCAAAGGCACTAAGGATATTTTATTTGGACAAAATTGAGGATTGAACGCAGATTGCACTGATTTAAAGGGTTTCCGCTGATTATTAGATATAAAATCTGCTTAATCAGTTCAATCTGCGTTCCATCAAGATTCAACGATTCAGAATAGAACGCTGATTACACAGATGGAACTGATGAGCGCTGATTTTATAAAATGATATTGATACACTAATCAGTGAAAATCTGCCTAATCAGCGTCATCAACGTTCCATCTCCAAGCATGAATTCTATTACATAAGCGCCGTAACGCAAGCCGTATTCACAATATCTTCCCAATCGCAACCTCTTGAAAGATCGTTCATGGGTTTGGCGAGCCCTTGAATTATGGGTCCGATTGCCGTTGCGCCTGCGAGACGTTCCGTAATTTTATAGCCGATATTTCCCGCGTCAATATTGGGGAAGATAAACACATTGGCATTTCCGGCTACATCAGAATGTGGGGCTTTTCGTCTGCCAATGTCTGGGATGATGGCCGCATCAAATTGTAACTCGCCATCAATCAATAAATCCGGACGCTGTTCTTTCACCATTGCCAATGCTTCAACCACCAAATCGGCTCGCTCATGTGATGCGCTTCCTTTTGTTGAAAATGAGAGCATAGCCGTTTTGGGAGTTTCTCCAGTCAGCGATTGATGTGTTTCTGACGAATCAATAGCTATACTTGCTAACTGAGCGACATCCGGGTAGGGTACAACGGCACAATCACCGTATGAAAAAACACGAGCATCCTTTCCTTCAAAGAGAAAAATACTGGATACGATTCGAGAGTCTTTCTTCAATCCTATTACCTGAATCGCGGCTCGAAGGACATCACCGGTTGTGTTTACTGCACCTGCAACACACCCGTCAGCAATACCTGCATCAACAAGAGCCGCGGCATAAAATAAGGGCTGATGTTCCAGAATGGAAGCTGCTTGTTCCTGGGAGAGTCCTTTATGTGCTCTCTTTCTGTGAAAAGATGCGGATAAATCGCTTGCATGTGAATCGCTTCTATATTCACGAATATCCATTTTATCAAAGCCTGAAAGGGATGCTTCTTCAAGTTTAGAATGAATAGTCGTTTTTTCTCCAATTAAAATAACTTTACACAGTTCATGCTCGATTAGAAAAGATGCAGCTGTGAGCATACGTATATCATCGGATTCGGGTAAGACGATTGTTCGCTTTTTCCGTTTGGCATTTTCACGTAATGTTTCAATAAGTTTCATGATAAAAAAAATGTGTTTTAAAAAATCCGGATTAAAAATTTGTTTGGGGGAAATCATCCCCAAAAAACTAAATCCACGGTGATTGAGCCGAAGCTTGGGCTATTTTTGCGGCATCAATGGCAATAACGAGTTCTTCATTGGTTGGAATGACATACACTTCTGTTTTGGAAGCATCTGTGCTGATTTTTGTAATTTCACAGGGTTTAACCGATTCATTGCGTTCAGCGTCTAATTCTATACCCATATTTTGCAAGTCAGCAAGCGCCATCTGACGGATAATCGGAGCATTTTCTCCAATACCTGCTGTAAAAATGATGGCATCACAACCATTCATTGTAGCCATATACGACCCGATGTACTGCTTGATTTTATAACAAAACACATCAATGGCCTGCTGACAGCGACGGTCTCCGTTTTCAGCTTCTACAATTAATTCGCGCATATCCGCGGCATAACCGCTCAAACCAAGGAGCCCGCTATGACGGTTCAGTAGCGCATGCAGATTAATTAAGGGAAGTTCTTCTTTTTCAACAAGATAAAATAGTATAGATGGATCAATATCGCCACAACGGGTTCCCATTACAAGTCCGGAAAGCGGCGTAAAACCCATGGAAGTATCAATGGAGTTTCCGCCTTTAATGGCTGCGATTGAAGCTCCGTTTCCCAGGTGACAGGTAATAATATTGGTTTTGTTTACAGGTGTGTCAATCAGTTTATAATACTGCCTGCTGACAAAATAATGGGATGTTCCATGAAAACCATATTTTCTGATTTTAAACCGGCGGTATAAACGGTTTGGGATGCCATATAAATAGGCCTCGGCAGGAATTGAATGGTGAAATGCAGTGTCAAAAACAGCTACATGCGGAATGTCAGGGAGATATTGTTGCGCGGCCTGAATGCCCTTCAGGTTTGGAGGATTATGAAGCGGAGCTAAATCAAAAGCCTGTTCAATGGCTTCGAGTACGGTTTCATCTATTTGAACCGAATCTTTAAACATCTCTCCACCATGAACAACCCGGTGACCCACGGCTTTAATATCTTTTGGTGAATCAACAACTCCGGTCTCAGGATGGAGTAGGAAATTCATGATTTCCTGTAGAGCTTCGGAATGATTCGATATAGTTTTCGAATCTTTGATGGGTTTACCATCAACAGGATGGTGTTTTATGATGGATGTAACGGCTCCAATTCGTTCAATCATACCTTTACAAACATCCGCGTTTGTATCGGTTTCAATAAGGTCATATTTAACGGATGAACTACCGCAATTGATGACTAAAACTAACATAGTAAAATCAATTAATAATTCTTTTAATAAGCCCTAAATATACTGAACTAACAAGTAGTGAGTATAAAGAAAAAGCCACGAGATGAATCGCGGCTTTTTTGGGGAATTTTAGTGATGCCAGCCTTTTTGTTTTTGTTAATAACAATCAATCATATTATTCCCACAGCATCTCAAAATAAAAACCTGCATTAGTGATACAGAAAGAAAAAATAAAAATCATGGGGTTGAAGTACCTTCTTCTTCATTTTCGCCTTCTGTTTCTTCCTCAGTATTTTCTTCATTTTCTTCTTCACCTTCACCACCGGTTTCTTCCTCAGCGCCCTCTTCAGTAGGTTCAATTTCCTCAACAGGAGTTTCTTCGAGAGGTGGTTCTATTGGCTGAGGCGCATCTTCAGGTTGATCTTCGGGCACAGGTAATTGATCGAGAGGATCGCCGGTTTCAGCAATATAACGGCTTGTGGCTACTCTGAAACCAACAGTTGGAGATGAATTTTGTCCTAATTGATAATTTCTGACACCTGAGCCAATGAAAAATAAGGATGAAGCCCAGCTACCACCACGGTGAACTTTACGATGTTCTGAAAAATCGATATTAGCAGGTGTTACCATAATTTGATCACTGCGAAGAGTTTGGTATGTGCTGCTGTAAGAATCGGCCATCCACTCCGAAACGTTACCAGCCATGTTGTACAAACCAAAATCATTAGGTTTGAATGATTTAGCAGGTGCCATGAGCGTGTAACCATCCAAATTATATACGCCACGTTCTTGCATGAAATTCGCCATAAATTCACCCTCTGAATCTTGAGCGTTATAACCTTCCCACGGATATGTGCGTCCGCCTACACCCGATTTAGCTGCATATTCCCATTCAACTTCATTGGGTAAGCGGAAACCGGCCCAAGCTGCAAACATTCGTGCCTGATACCAATTAATTCCAACAACCGGGTATTCATCAAATTCAGGGCCATAGAAATATTCGGGAAAGGAAAGGATATTTCCGAGGTTTTGTCTGTTCCATGATTCCTCATCAGGGATGAGGTCGTTAATGCCATTCATAGCTATACCTTCAGGCAGTGACACGTCAGAGAGCCGTGCAGTTTCTACGATTTCTCCAAATGATGGTGCCTCACCGGTAATGAACGCTGAATACGTTTCAGAGCCCTCAAAAGTGTGGCCCATTGCAAGCAGGAATAGTTTGTAATGGCGATTTGTAATAGTAGTCTGACTCATCAAAAAGTCCTGAACAGAGACACGAATACGACCATAATTTTGTATTTGAAACTGATCTTCATCGGCATGGCCAATAACAAAAGTGGAACCCGGAATTCTGGAAAACTCGACGGTGTAACTAGTATTTCCAAGTGGAAGCTCCACCATTTCAACTTTAGCTGCAAGGGAATTTTGGCTGAGTCCAAGTGTGTTTCGATCTATGGCAATATCCTCAAATGTTTCAAAAAAGAGGTCTTTGTGCTCCTGATTATCAACATCCATATTCTGGCGTATATATGCCAACTGTGTCGAGAAATCTCGGCCTATTTCATTATTCCTGACTCCGCGCAATACAGGAATACGAATACCTGCACTTAGGTTCATGGAATAATTAGGTCCTTTATTTGTAGAGATTTCACGTACACCGTCAAAATAGTTATTTAAAAATTGCTTATACGTATAGGATAGGAAAAAATCAGTGCCCGCAATCTTAAAAGATAACTGTCCGCCGGCCATTAAGGCTGGAATGTATGATGGAATATCTTCACCCGGAGCCTTTCCACCTGAAGTTTTTCGAAGACTGTAATCTCGGGTAAACGCGTTTCTGGTAGCGTTTGGTCTGACTATTTCTCCAGAAGCATTATAAAAATTATCAGTACGTGGATCGTTGAAATAAATTCCAAACGAGACCATGGGCGACATAACAAATGTTCCAAATAATGGTATATCGAGAGAGCCGCCCACTTCAGGTCCGAATATTAAGTTATTGATATTAGTAGGGGCTAAACCCTGATTTGCAATTTCCAGGCTTAAATTAGCCGATTGGAATAACTGTTTAGAGCGGTACGTCTGAAATGATGCACCAATACGAGCGTTTGGGGTCATTCCATAAATTGGCTTGAAAGGTTTGTTGAAATGCAGGGAACCTACTATTCCATTGGCGGGAGCTGGCGAAAGGTTTACAAATTGGCTGTAATTTTCATAATCACCGGTAAAACTCGCAATTCCAATAGCATATTCCATATCTACGTTTTGCCAGAATGATTGCTTTGGTAATGAAATTTCATCTGTTTCCTGGCTGTGGGCTGTCCCAAAAAAGCACAAGCTGATAAAAGCACTAAATAGTAAAACTGATTTTTTCATGAAGTATTTATTTTAATCTAAACCATTAATTATAAGTCCTTTTCCGGCTTTCTCCCAGAAATCAGGAACTTGTCCATACATTTGTTCGAAGAGGAGTGTGTGAATCTGATTCATCACACCGAGGCGAATTTGTTCTAATTCGTAATTAAACGGGGCATCAGCTGCTTGCGCCAATTCACGTCCACTGATGCTGTAAAACACATATTCGTAATTGAACGTCATAAACAGGTCGTAAAAGGAGTACATATTTGTTTCGCCTGATGCCTGAATACCTGAATTTGTGAGAAAGCGGATTGTGCGTTCATCGGTCAAATCAATTAAGAAGCCCAACCCATTTCCATATTCGTTGAAAAAAGCCATTTTACTTTCTTCAAATAAAAATCTGCTCGGGTACATAGCCACTCCGAGAATCAATTGCGTAGGGCGGAATGAAAATCCACTTTCGTTGTAGGTCATTTTAAATTCAATTTCAAACTGATTGATACCGGAGAGGTTTTCGAAGTAATTGTTGAAATCTGCCACGTAATTTCTAAGGTCAAAAACATCATCTCTTTCTACAAGATAAATGACATCACCCATTCGAAGTCTTGCTACGTTTTCTAAACTTGAACTTAAGTTACTTTTCAAGTTTTGATAGTTAATCGGTTCATCTTTTACGAAGATACGTTCTTGTCCAGCGCGACCACTTGATCGTATTGAATAGGCTTGCAAACGTCCATCTGATATTCCGCTATCAATAGAATCTCTGAGGGAATGCCAAAATCGAGTAGAAAGTTTTCTGAAATCATTAGTTGATTCTTCTTCAACGGCTTCATCTACGTCGAATTCATTGAAGAAATCATACGGTTCAATCAATCCGGTAATTCGAAACGTTTGCTGCCAGGATGAGCCGGTGGACTCCATGACTGTTTGGCCATAAGCTTGCTGAGTTAAAATCAGCGAGCCGGCTAAAATTAGTAAGAGGTGTTGTATTTTCATAATTATCTGGTTCTTAGAGAAAAGAAATCCTGAAATAAATCATTTGAGACCCGTTCTTGTGCTCCCTGAAAGTTGATTCTGTCAACTCGCTCAATTTCAATACGTACTTCATTTCCACGAATTTGGTTGTTGAGCTGGGATAGACGGAAGGGGCCATAAATAAACTGACGGGTAGAGGTACTTCGCTGACGGTCGAAGGGGAGAGCCGAAGCGGGAATACTGATTGTTTGTGGTGGACGGCCAGTTTGGTAATAAGAGAGACTGAGATTTCCTATTCTGTAATTCGCGTCATTAGGATAATCTTGAGAAAAAGATGGATCCGGTTGAATAACAATTTCGAGCATATCGTCATTGATATTGATGATATCACTGCTTTGAATAGAATTGGAGGCCTGATACTTTCGAATGATAACTCTTGGAGGAGGTGGTGGCACAACCCTGAAATTACGCCGATCAACTAATCGTTCTTCACCCGTATCGGTGAGCCTGAAGATTGAAACGGTTGTTGATTCACCTATAGGCGCCCACGAAAGGCGACTTCCCTGAACACGTAAATTTCTTGAAGATTCTCTTAAAACAATATCACTGTCAGGTATTCCGGTAACGAGAAAGCTCAAATCATTTTGAGAATTCGTAACCAAACGCGGTGGGGCATTGCTGATAACATTTACGAAAGGGCGCCGAACCTTAAAGGTCTGCTCCATGGGTTTCCGTATTATTTCATTATCTACAATTGACCGGATTACAGCGGTAGCCTGAAAACTGAATTGCTTTTCAAATACATCATCAGGTTCACCTTCAAAAGCCGTGTCGGTTTCAAAATAGAATTTTTTACTACTTTTGTCATAAATAAGCCCCTCCGGTGAGGCATCAGTATTTATGATGATATCGGGGTCAGACAGCGATTCAGCTCCTGCCTGTAATCCATCTGAAATGGGTCTAAACAGCACGGATGCTTCAAATAAATCGCCTGCAAACAGGGTAGATTGAGCCGGTACTGCAACCGCCTCAAGATTCCGTTCACTTATAACAAGAGAACCTTGCTCTAACTCGTATGTTGACATTGCATACAGCAGTATGGGCAAATAAATTGCCGTCATAAAATTTAACCGTAAACGTAAAATTGAACTTCCGCCAGAAGTAGCCATAAATATCCTGAATTAACGATTAAAGCTTTCGAATTTGGCCGAAGCTTTTCTGATTTGTTCCTGCAACTCTACAATACTCATACTTGCATTTGATAAATTCGTATTGAGTACTTCGACCTTATCTGCAAGATTAATTTGTTTGAGCTCTGCAAGTCCTGCTACATTATTCTGCAAGTCAGCCATTTTCTCTGAGAATTGATAAACATTTTGACTCATTTTTAATAAATTTTCCTGTACCAGATTGACTTCCTTGTTCAATTCAATAGTTGAAGTAGCCTGACTGGCAATAATGTTGACAATTTCCCTAACCTTTTCATCTAATTGTCTGTCCATTTTCCGCTCAACTACATCTCTGATGGCATCAGAAAGCTCTAAATTCACATTGATTCCCGAAAAAGCATTAGGTTGAACTTCTTGATGCAGAGATGAAAAGTGTTCATTACCAGGATATACTTCTTCATAATCATCACCCTTCACAAAACCCATAATAATGAAAACCACACATTCTCCGAGAAACCCAATAGGCATAAATATTTCAAATAATAAATTTCCGGTCTCTGTTGAAATAAGGCCCCAGAAAGGTGGTTGCCAAAGTTTCATAAGAACTCCAAAAATTGCCAGAGCTCCAAATAAACCAACAGCAAGTTGATCCCATTTTATCCTTTTATATGGATAATAAATAGGTAAGTGTTTTGGTCTTAGTCGTTCCTCTAAACTGATAGCCATATGATTATTGTGATTTGTTTTGGTTTAAGGAAAATAAATGAAAATTATAGTTTTATAAGTATTAAAATTCGATTAATTAAGAATTCAATAAGATGAATAGAGTAAATTATCTGAGTATCAATGATTTAAAAAGTAATTTAATTTCCACGGTCTATAATAATGATAATTCTAAATTTAATACAATATTCGGTATTGAACATTACATATATGACTGAAATAAAATTAGTTAACCATTATTTATCAAACGGTCTTGCTTTAAACGACTCTATTACTATTTTGAATGCAATGATTAATATATTAAAATATTTTAATACAAACAATATGCACATTATTCTTTAATAAACACAACTCTATTTATCCCAAATCGACTCCCAAAAATGCCGATACCACCTTCAACATTCCATATTACATTTTCAATTTGACCAGGTGACAATGTTGAGCCACCTGTTTGAATTTCCACAGTACGTATATAATCAAATATATTATTATCAACAGCATAAATGGACAATTCATTAGGGCCATAAAATGCAATTCCAATCCAGGGATATTTTAGCGTGAGTGTACCATCATCATTCAGCTCATAATTTCCCTCATTAATGAGTCCGGATGAAACGCGAAGAAACTCATCTTCATCATCGGGATCCTGACCAGCCCAAAATGGGGTTAGATCGTAGTTTTCAGGTTCAAGGGCGAGAGAAGTTGCCACATACACATTTTGCCTACCGGGATAAAACCCTTGGGTAAAGGTAACTTCATATTGAACAGGCCCCTGATAGGTTAGTGAATCGGTGTTAATGGCAACTTCTTCAAATGCTCCGGGAACAAATGTCGTAGCAGTTATGCGATCATTATCTTGCTTTAAATCGGTGATTTCAAGATGGTAGCGTCTGCCAGACAGTACCGTTTCTTCCGGATTTTCAGCTACATAGATACCCGGATTTTCTGATTCTACGTATTGTATTTCTGATTCAATACTACCGTCCTCAGCCTGAAGCCTTACAACAACATTAGCATCGCTCACAGCTACATTTTCAAAGATATATTCTTCGTTAAAAGGAACAGTCACTGATAATTTGATTGGGCTAAAAGGTTCATTTGCGGTTAAAAAAGTTTCAACAACATATTGTTCCACATAACTATCCTGCTTGTATGTGTCACATCCATATAACACTGCGAACGAACTCAATAACCAGAATATTTTCTTTACACGAGATAAAGTTAGCATAATTGATAATTTAGAAATTGACAGTATAGGTTATAGATGGCAGAATTGGAAGCATTCGGACATCCTGACGATTCACCGGATTCTGATCAAAATCAAACTGATAAAACCAGATATTTCGCCGTGAATACACATTAATGAGTTGCAATTGTAATTCGGAATCTCCAAGATTAAAAAAGCGACTGTAGTAGGTAAATCCAATATCCAATCTATGATAATCGGGGAGGCGGGAAGCATTGACACGACCAACGGTAATGGGATTTTCAGGTGTTGAACCAAATGGGTTTTCAATTTGGGTACGGCCAAGTGGCTCCGTGTAGGTTTGTCCGGTTGCGAAATTGAAAACGGCTGTCATCATCCATTTTCGGGCAAAATTGTAATTAACTACAACATTAATGTCATGAATTCTATCATATTTGGGAGGATAGAAGCGGTTCTGATTGAATTCAGGGAATTTGCGCCTGGTAGTTCCCCAGGTATATCCAATAAAACCATTTACTTTACCTGAGGTTTTTTCAAGCAGAATCTCAGCACCGTAAGCAAAGCCCTCGCCGAACCTGAACAGTTCGTTATACTCAAGGCCGGCGGTATCCGGAATTCTGGGATCAATCTCAAAGAGCCTCTTCATATTTCGGTAGAAAAGCTCAAATTCAAAATTATATGCGCGTTTTGGATTCCATTTCACACCGGCTACCAGCTGATCGCCAAAAGCAGGAGGAACTCCCTCATCGGTCAGTAACCACGTATCGAATCCGGAAAAGGCTTCATTTGTCAGTAACGTTAAATATTGGTAGTAACGTCCACCGGCTGTTTGAAACCTGAGCGTGCTATTCGGTCTATACTCTAATTGAAGGCGTGGTTCGAAGGTAGTGTAACCACCATTGGTGTAATAGGAACTTCTGATACCGGCATTTACAATCCATCGGTTGGTAATTTTCCATTTATCCTGAATATATCCGGTAATATATTGTGATTCGATTCGGGGAGATTGAGTTTCGAGTCCATCAAATGTTTCAGAAAGCCTCAATAATATATTACCAGCCCAAATCCCTGATTTTACTGTATGGTTTTGACCTGGTGACCATTCAATATCAGCTTTTACAGAAAAATCATTAACCGTATTGGAGCGTTCAAACTCAGTACCACCAAATTCAAACTTAGGAAAGTTGAAATACCGGGATCCTGTTACGGTTATGGTCGAAAATAATTCATTTGATAAAATTCGGCGCCATGTGGTACTACCGGTCAGGTTTCCATAGTTTAAGTTTAAAATCAAATCGTCTGAGGCTGGAAAGAGTACATCATCCATTCCTGAATACATAGAAACGCTGAAGCGGTCTTTCGGAGAAAGGTCTATATTTACTTTTCCGTTAAAATCATAGAAATAAAAACTTTCGGGTATATTATCGACTGTGCCTTTTAATGACCAAAGCAAGGGTTCAAGCGTAGAGCGACGCACGGCAAACATATAGGAACCGTATTTGTAAGGCCCTTCAACCGATGCGCGTGAGGAAAGTAAACCCACAGATGCGGTGCCTTTGGTTTCAAATCGGTTTCCATCTTTATTATATATGTCTAATACAGATCCAATTCTTCCGCCATATTCAGATGGAAAACCACCTTTATAAATTCGCACATCACGGATAGCATCCGGATTAAATGTGGAAAAAAATCCAAAAAAATGTGTAGGGTTATAAACAGTCGTATTGTCTAATAAAATCAGGGTTTGATCGGGGCTTCCTCCTCTGATGTACAAGCCCGAAGAAAAATCAGAGGCTGCTTTAATACCTGGCAGCAGTTGTATAGACCTGAAAACATCAGCCTGAAGCACAGCAGGAATATCACGAATTAATTGTGTAGGAACGGTTGCAACACCAATATTTTGGCGCTCTTCCCGTTCAATACTATCGGAAGTTACAGTTACTTCATCAAGAGAAAGGTTTTCTTCGACCAATTGTGCATCAATTTGCACCGTTTGACCGCTTTCAACAGTTATTTCTTTTTTTAATTCCTGAAATCCAATAAATGAAAAAACCAACGTATAGGTACCGGGTTGAATACGAGAAAGAGTATAAAAACCGGAACTGTTTGAAGAAGTGCCTGTTGTGGTTCCTTCTATGATGATATTTGCTCCCCAAATCGCTTCGCCAGTAGCTGACTCTGTAATATAGCCATTTATGGTAGCCCGATCTTGAGCAATAGCCAGAACGGGCACTGAGAGCAAAATAAGCAGGAAGAATAGCCTAACCGATGCTTTAATTGATGAAAACATAGATACTTATTGTGATAAAAAAAGTGGTAATTAATTGAATGATAATTATTTAGTAGTGAATTCTTGAAACGTTCAACGACAAAACGATTGTTTACGTTCTCAAAAAATAAAGTTTAATAACTTTTGGTGGAAATCATCGTAATGTTAGATTTATTTTAATGGACAACTAATTCTTTTTTTTAATCGAACAGCCTTATATTCATCTTTAATTACAAACCATCCGGACTCTTAAATTATGACCAAAGACCAACCTAACAGATTATTTTTTAGCATGATTTGCTTATTGATGATGGTTTCTGGTATGGCTTTTGCCACACTTGATCCTACAGCAGAAGAAAATGGTCCAGTTTATATATTAAAGGTAGAAGGCCTGATAGACAATGGACTGCATCGGTATATAGAAAGAGGAATAGCTGTTGCTGAGTCAAACAATGCTGCAGGTATCATTCTCCACATGGATACATTTGGTGGGTTGGTAGATGCCGCAGACAAGATTCGGAAAAACCTTTTAGACACCGAAATAAAAACAGTCACTTTTATAGATAAGAATGCAGCCTCGGCCGGTGCATTAATTTCGTATGCCACCGAAATAATCTACATGAGCCCCGGCTCATCAATAGGTGCGGCAACTGTTGTGGATGGAGGAGGTGCAAAAGCAGATGAAAAAATGCAAAGTTACATGAGAGGGTTGATGCGTTCCACAGCAGAAGCAACAGGAAGAGACCCACGAATTGCAGAGGCTATGGTTGATGAACGTATTGTAGTGGAAGGCGTAAGCGAAGAAGGTAGTTTACTAACACTAAGTGCTTCAGAAGCCCTGGAGTTAAATGTAATTCAGGGAAATCCCAAAACCCTGGAAGAAGTGATGTCCGATATGAATTGGCAGGAAAATGAAATGCTTTATATACGGGAAACTACGGCTGAACGTGTATTACGCTTTCTTGCTCATCCGATATTAAGTAGCATTTTAATGATGATGATGCTCGGTGGGTTATATTTTGAATTGCAATCACCAGGCGTTGGGTTTCCGGGAGCAATGGCAACCATTGGTGCAATGCTATTTTTCGCTCCTATGTATATCATGGGATTTGCGCAACCTTGGGAAATTATCTTTTTCTTTATTGGTGTACTCCTTATTGTAACAGAAATATTTTTTATACCGGGATTTGGAATTCCGGGAGTTTTGGGGATAACAATGGTTATTTTCAGTTTAGTTGCTTCTATGATTGGTAATGTTGGTTTTTCCTTTCCTCCAATGGAATATATGACAAGAGCTATATGGACAATGGCAATTACCATGATTTTAAGTATATTGATGATGTTTTCACTTGGCAAATATCTTCCTCAAAATCGTATGTTTAAACGCTTGGTTTTAATTGATTCAACCAGTAAAGAAGAAGGTTACACTTCTTCTGATAGTAAAGATGCACTCCTCGGAAAAGAAGGAGTTACCATTACAGCTTTGCGTCCATCCGGTATTGCTTTAATAGATGATCAGCGTGTGGATGTTGTTTCTCAGGGTGACTTCATAGAAAATGGTGCCAGGGTTAAAGTAGTAAACACGACTTCAAGCCGTGTGATGGTTGGGCGGATTTCATCCTAACTCTTATTCAATCATAAATTAATTTTATAATTATAATCATTATTAACTCATAACATTGTAAATATTAAACATGGAAGAACTATTTCCCTTATTTATTATAGGCGCCTCTGTGGTTGGCGTCTTTCTTTTTTTCTACTTTGTACCGGTCGGCCTGTTCATTACTGCTTACTTTTCGGGTGTAAAGGTTTCTATATTCGGTGATTTGGTAGGGATGCGTCTTCGGAAAGTGCCTCCGGGTCCCATTGTTAAAGCTGCAATTACGGCACATAAAGCCGATTTAAAACTGTCTATAAACAAGTTGGAGGCTCATTATTTAGCAGGTGGTAATGTTAATAAAGTTGTGCAGGCGCTTATATCAGCAGATAAAGCAAATCTTGGACTAACATTTGAACGTGCTGCTGCCATTGATCTGGCCGGACGGGATGTATTTGAAGCAGTTCAAATTTCTGTTAATCCTAAAGTGATACAAACGCCAATTATTACCGCTGTTGCCAAAGATGGAATTCAGGTAAAGGCTAATGCGCGTGTAACAGTGAGAGCCAATTTGGATAGATTAGTAGGTGGTGCAACAGAAGAAACTATTCTGGCACGTGTTGGTGAAGGAATTGTAACAACGGTCGGTTCTGCCGATGATCATAAAAAGGTACTTGAAAACCCGGATCAAATCTCACGTGTAGTTTTGGATCGTGGTTTGGATAGTGGAACAGCCTTCGAAATTCTCTCCATTGATATTGCTGATGTAGATGTTGGAAATAATATTGGTGCTGCTCTTCAAATTGATCAGGCGGAAGCCGATCTGAAAGTTGCCCGTGCAAAAGCTGAGGAACGCCGTGCAATGGCGGTTGCAGCTGAACAAGAGAATAAAGCTAAAATTCAGGAAATGCAGGCTCGGGTTGTTGAAGCGGAAGCCGAAGTACCAAAAGCTATTGCTGAAGCCTTCCGTTCCGGTAAATTAGGTGTAATGGATTACTATAATATGAAAAATGTCATGTCAGATACTGATATGAGAGAAGCCATTGCAAAAGGTGCAGAACCCAAAACCAAAGACGATACAGACGATCAGAAAACTCGTCGTAAATAATTATTATTAATTTTTTTTAAAAGCCACAATGTTTTGAGCGTTGTGGCTTTTTTTCGATAAATTGCCAGTAGACGGGCAAAATAACGGTTTTGCAAAGCCTTCCAGTAATAATTAGCCTAAGTTAATTATATTATAATAATTAGAGATAATGGGTAATTTTGCATGTATTCGATATTCCAATTCAAAATGACTATCAAAAACAAATCGATTAAAGTTCAACCGAAATTTATACAGACTTTAGAATAAAAAGTGTTATCTTTTCTGACTGTTTATTAATGCATAACTAATTTACTATATTATACCAGTCATGGGAGATAATGAGAAATCATTTACGGGCAATAACAGGCCTGGAAAATCGAATAGAAACGGATCAGCTAACGGATACTACGGCGGCGAAGTTGTCCCTTTTGCTCAGATGGAAGACGATACAGACAATTTTGATTACCAACGAATTATTGAAGGCCTCCTCAAATTTAAGTGGCTGATTCTCTTTTGCACTATTTTAGGTGGTACACTTGCCTGGTTTTTTGCACAAAGTTTAACACCAATGTATCAAACAAGTGGTACACTATTCATAAAAGACCAATCAGGTGGACAGTTCTATGCCGGCAGTGATTTAAGCAGCATGCTAAGTCGAAGTTATGGAATTGGTATCGGTAGTCCTTTAGATAATGAATTGCAATTAATTCAATCCCGTAGTTTTGCAGACCGTATTGCTGATCGTTTATTGGAAAAGCAGCGTATGGAAAACGGTGAAATTTTTCCCATTCTATTGGATGAAGTAGCACCTGATGGCAGAGCGACAAAAGGGCAAATAATGGGTAGATTCAGGTTTGGATTGACAGCAGAAAGGGTTGGAAGGGATATTGATATTGTTTCTCTGCAATTTGAATCCGTTAGTCCTCTCGAAACCGCTGAAATTGTAAATTTGGCGATGAATGAATACATAATATTGTCAAGAGAGCAAAGCCGCGCAGGTATCAGTTCAGCTTTGACATTTTTAGATACTGAATTAAGACAAATTGGGCAGACATTAGAAGATTCCGAAGATCGATTACAATTATTTATGGAATCTGAGAACCTTGTTAAAATTGATGAGCAAACATCCCGATTAATAAATCAAATCTCTACTTTAGAAGCACAGCTTGAAACACAAAATATTGAATTAACAGCCTTTAGAGAAGGTCGTAAAAACTCTGAGCAAGAATTAGATGCTATAAGGCCTGGTTTCGCTGATCAGGTAAATGAAGCGATAGCACCCAGATTAACCATTTTACAACGTGGACTTGCTGAGTTGCTAACTGAACGAATGCTTATTATTGGAAAGAATCCTGCACTGGAAAGTAATCAAACGAGTGAGCCTCGCCTACGTGATATTAACAAAGAAATAGAAACTTACAGAGCAGAAATTCAAACACTTACTACAGAAATCATGACAGAAGGTACATTTGTTGGCTTTTTGGAAAGTGAGCGTGGCAATGTAGCTGGCAGGGTATCAGAGTTGAAAAGAGCAATACTGGAGCAAACGATTCAAATCAATCAGTTAGAAGCTCAGGAAGCTTTTATAAAGGGCAGATTGCGTGAATTTAATCGCCAATTTGAGCGTGTTCCTGAAAATATGATTGCATTGGCAAGGCTACAAAGAGATATGCAGGTGAATCAGGGAGTGTTCATGACACTTTCAACCCAGCAGACTGAGTTGATGTTGTTGGAACAAACTCAAATGGGTAATGGCCGAGTATTCGATTATGCTGTAACACCTTCAAACCCATTTTATCCTAGAATTCCCATCATACTATTGATTGGAGTAATGCTTGGATTTGGTTCAACTGCTGGAATAGTGACCTTATTAATGTTATTAAATAAAAAGATAAATAGTATTGATCGGTTGAAATCATACGATCCGACAGTTCTTGCGGTTGTACCAGAGATGAATACACTCATAAATGAGCAATTTAAAGGCAATCAGTTTTTTATGGCGGGAGATAAGAAAATTTCGACCTCATTGATTGGACTAGTAGATCCAGTTTCACATGTTTCTGAAGCATACAGGCGATTGTTTAATAACATCCGTTTCAGTAATCCGGATGATGAAACGAATGTACTTGTTGTTACAAGTGCAACAAAGGGGGAAGGAAAAACCACCTGTATCTCTAATCTCGCCATTGCTATAGCCGAATCCGGTAACCGCGTTTTAGTAATGGACTGTGATTACAGACGTCCTCGGGTTCACCGATTATTTGATTTGTCAAAAGAGCCCGGAAGTAGTAATCATTTATTTAACGAAACAGAATTAGATCAGCTGATTCAATCTTCTATTGTTCCCGGTGTTGATATTTTGACTTCCGGAACGGAGCCCCCTAGTCCGGGTTTGGCCATTAATAGTGAGAAAATGAGAAAGTTGGTCAAGAAACTCTCGGAAGAATATGACTATGTGCTCATTGATACGCCACCTTATGGTATTATTACGGATGCTGCACCACTCATTAAAATGTCTGATGGCGTAATAGTGGTTACCCGTTTTGATGTATCAACTACTCCGGAATTGGATCAACTACTTGAAAACCTTAACAACATAAGTGCAAACGTTATTGGAACTGTATTAATGGATTATGACCCTGAAGTGGCTTCCGGATACTACTCCTATAATAAAATGTATGCCTATAATTATACGGTGTATAAATCGTATCAGGAGGCAGGGGAGAGTTAATTCAGAATGTATGAATTCAGAATTCTGAATATGAGTATAATATGGATTCGGTTTGTGGAGTCGAATGGCAGAATTCGAATCTTATTTTTAACCAGTAATAATTTTATTTAAGTGATGAAGAAAACGATTGTTTTATTTTTTGTAATTAGTTTTGTTGTGGTGCTTGTAGCAGAGGCGCAGATTGGTACGGAGCTACGTTCAGCTACAGATGTGGTACGTATTGCACAGCCAGGACAATTGGCTGATACCGTAAATGTGTGGGGATCTATTGGTCGTCCTGGACGATTCTTGGTTCCACGAAATACAACTATCCCACAATTATTATCTTATTCAGGAGGGCCGGGGGCACAAGCTAGAGATCAAGCTGGTGTATTTCGTTTTTTCAGTTTGCCACAAATTGAAGTGTATGTAAATCGATTAGATGAAAATATGGTTGAGGAGCAGGTTACTATTTTCACTTATAAATACAGGGATCCTTTCCCGCAAGGTATGAGAGATTATAAGTTAAATAATGGGGAGTATGTGACTGTTCACATGAGGCAACGTCCATCCATTTTTGAGTATTTATCTTTTGGAGCTTCGCTGATTACATCTCTGCTCGGGGTTTATTTTGTAGTTGACAGGATTTTTGAATAGAAAGTTTGTAGCTCAAAGCTCAAAGCTCAAAGGTGAGTTGGTGGCGGTCGGCGGTCTGTAGTCAGCGGTCTCTATTCTGCAGTCTGAGGTCAATTTTTACTACTAATTTAATTTTATACTACAACTAAATGTTTCCAAATTTAGATAATGCTCGTATAGCGGTGATTGGTTTAGGATATGTGGGATTGCCGCTGGCTGTTGAGTTTGCAAAGTACTTTCCTACTGTTGGTTTTGATATACATCAGGGTAGGGTCGATGAGTTAAGTACCGGACGTGACCGAACATTGGAAGTTGATGATGAAGATTTAAAAGCTGTACTTACAAAAGATGCAGTTACTGATGGTAAAGGTTTGCAGGTTACCACAGACAAGTCTGTTTTGGGAAGTTGCACGATTTTTATTGTTACAGTGCCTACTCCAACGGATAAGAACAACCGGCCTGTGCTTACACCGCTTATAAAAGCCAGTGAAACCGTGGGTTCTGTGCTTAAAAAAGGTGATATGGTAATTTATGAGTCAACAGTATATCCAGGGGTAACGGAAGACGAATGCGTGCCGGTACTGGAACGAGTCTCAGGATTGACGTTCAATTCCGATTTCTATGCTGGATATAGTCCGGAGCGTATAAATCCGGGTGATAAAGTGCATACAGTTACAAAAATTCTCAAGGTTACGGCTGGCTCTACACCTGAAATCGGTCAGTTTGTGGATGCACTCTACAAAAAGGTAATTACAGCAGGTACCCATCTCGCACCGACCATCAAAGTGGCGGAAGCGGCAAAAGTAATCGAAAACTCCCAACGAGATATCAATATTGCTTTTGTGAACGAACTGGCGAAGATATTTAATTTGTTGAATATCGATACACAAGCCGTACTTGAAGCGGCCGGTACCAAATGGAACTTTCTTCCGTTTAAACCGGGATTAGTCGGCGGACACTGCATCGGCGTGGATCCCTATTATCTGGCGCAAAAAGCGCAGGAGTCCGGTTATCACCCTGAAATCATTCTTGCCGGACGCAGACTAAACGATGGTATGGGAATGTATGTAGCCAATCAGGTTGTAAAGCTGATGATGCGAAAAGACCTTAAAATCATCGATTCTAAAGTGCTTGTCCTTGGATTTACATTCAAGGAAAACTGTCCTGACGTACGAAATACGCGCGTAATCGACATCATCAAAGAGCTCAAAACATTTGATATCTGCGTTGATGTGTTTGATCCCTGGGCTGATGCTGAAGAAGTAAAGCATGAGTATCACATCGATATTTTTGACAAAAACAATAAACCCGATTTAAACAGCTATTCCGCAATCATCCTTGCCGTCGCCCACGACGAGTTCAAAACGCTTGAACTTGCCAAATCTACCGACAAGGTAATCTACGACGTTAAGGCAGTACTACCACTCAATGAGGTGGATGGCAGGCTATAGAAGGTGTCCGACTTTATGATAATTGGATATATTAGATCAGTAGATTTTATTTAGAACTTTAGATTTTTCAAGGATTGTAATCTAATAGTTTTCGAACAAATTTTTAAAACCCACAAGAACTCATTGTTTTGAGCTTGTGGGTTTTTGTTTATGATACCTTTTAATCAATCAAGGTGAAATGAAATCTTGTATTACTCACCCAAGCAAATCTATTCCGGCCGAGATTACATTTTTATAAACATCTGAGTAATCTTTAAGTTGATTTAACTCATTAAATAAAGCTGATCTCAGTCCTTCTCCCGCACCATTAGCTGTTGTATTTAACAACTCAATAATTTCAAGGCGTAACAACCAATTTTTAGGATAATCAGTTTGCAGTGCACTGTGAATGCTGTTTAATGTTTTTATATTTGATTTGCCGCTATCCCTCATATCGCGAACTTGTGAATACATTTTAAAGAGAGCTAACTCTTTCTCTGTATATTCATCTTTAATGGTTGTTTTATCTGATTTTGGAGGATAAACATTGTAAGTTTCCTTATCAGCACTACCTGAATAAACGGATACTATCCGTTCACCAACAGCCATATCATACTGACCCCATTCTGGCTGAAAAATCACATTTCCATCCACATCAGTAACCGTACAATTGCTAAATGATAGCATCATCAATGTATCATCTTTTCTAAGTACTGAATCCAAAATTCCCTTAACCTTTACACCGGATTCAAATATTAAAGAGGACAGATTCCCTTTTGTGATTCCTGTATCTGAAAGGTCTCCATCAGTGTATAGCTCAAGTGGTTTGTTTGAGCCCTTTAGTTTTCCGACCGGTGAGCTAAAGCCATCGGCATGGTAGTTTGTCCCATGTCCCTTTAGTTCTGTATCCCTGTAGGCAAGCTGTGTAGCTCCAACTGTGCCGATATAGTATTCATTGCCAAGATCATCTGTTTTCAACACATTAAAAACACCTGAAACCTGCAAACCGGAACTATACACACATGTTCCAACATTTCTGCTTGAAATAACTTTTCGGATAGAATCGGCTCCTCCTAATCGGAAACACATAGTTGAAGCAAATTCTTCAAGAACATCAATTAAATGCTCGAAATCACGGGCAACAAATAACTGTGGTTGCATTTTGGTGATATCATAATCGTAATTTACACAATCAACTGAATGAACAATCTTTTTCACTTCAGGTTTGAGACATTCTTTACTCTCTCCCACAGATGAGAGTAAACCAGCTCCATACAGCTTGAAATCATCCGGTGTACCCAGCAGACCGTATTCAACAGTCCACCAATGCATTCTCGAGAGCAAGGCAGCCTCAGAGGGTTCAGTGTTTATGGCTATTTTTTCTTCCAGGTCTTTTTCAGCGGTTTCAATTTGTTCTTTTGTAGCGTTGGGATATTCTTTTATGATAGAGAGATATCGAATGGCTTCGTAAATGTCATAATCTTCTTTAGAAAAAACAGCCTTAGCTCCATATTGTCCAAATCGTTGTAAATAATCAGAATATAATTCATTCGCAATAATAGGAGCATGTCCGGCAGCCTCGTGAACAATATCGGGTGCGGGGGTGTAAAGTATGTTACCGATATTCCTCATATCAGCAGAAATGACTAGAATTTTATGTTCAGAAAATTCCATAAATGCAGCCGGTGGTACGAATCCATCAACAACAACAGCCCTCCATCCAATTTTACCTAAGCGGTCATTCATTTCATCAATATGTGGAATTGTGTCGATACTGATGCCCGTACGTTCAAGGCCTTCGAGATAGGAGTGATGAGCGTGTTTTTTCAGGAATTGGACATTCCGACGCATAATGTACCGCCATGTTGCGTGATTTTCAGCTGTGTATTCATCATAATGTTGCTTCACGACGAACTGTCTGAGATATGATGGGATAGTTTGGATAACTTCTTCTTGTGTAAGTTGCATAAATTATTTAATTAATATTAAAAGCGCTTTTCCTGTATATATTCTAAAAAAAATCGTAGATTTTCAACTTTTGTTCTGCAGAATGTGTTAAGTTTTGCAAAGCGAGCAAAAGCAATATACAGCTTCAAATGCTGACTCTTTAAAAAAAAGAAACATATAAAATCGATCGGTTTTATCCCTATCATTTTATAGAAAGTAATATCAACTTTTTAATAAAAACTATTTTTGTGATTACTATTCCAGATCATATTCAAAAGCTAAAACCATATATCGCCGGAAAAACCATTGAAGAAGTGGTTTCAAGATATAACCCCGAACGCATATCAAAACTGGCTTCAAATGAAAACAGGCTTGGTTGCAGTGCTGAGGCTATTAAGGCCTCAATTCAATCCATGAATACGATTATGAATTATCCGGATCCGGCTTGTTTGAACATCCGCACGGAACTCGCCAGGCGGTTTGATATTACTCCGGAAAATGTAATTGCCGGTAGTGGTTCTGAGGGCGTAATGGCACTGATTACTCGAACTTTTTTTGAAAATCATAATACGGCTCTTACGGCCACAGCTACGTTCATAGGTTTTATTGTACTGGTAAACAGCAGGGGGATAAAATTAGAACAGGTACCGTTAACAAAAGATTATCGCTTTGATTTGGATGCTTTAGCCGAGGCAATCCATGTTGATACAAAAGTTATTTACCTTGCCAATCCTAATAATCCTACCGGTACATATTTCACAAAACATGAATTTGAATCTTTCATCAAAAAAGTACCTTCAAACGTACTTGTTGTAATGGATGAAGCCTACTTTGAGTTTGCCAGTGAGTATGATGATTATCCAGATTCAATGAAATACAGGTTTGATAATGTAATTACACTCAGAACTTTTTCAAAAGCCTATGGTTTGGCCGGTTTTAGAATTGGATATGGATTTGCTCACAAAGACATAATTTCATCTATGATGAAAGTTAAACTTCCATTCGAGCCATCTACTCCGTCCCAGGCTGCAGGTCTTGCTGCGTTGGATGATGATGTATTTCTTGCAAAAACACGGCAGTTTGTAGAGAAAGGTCGCCAAAGATTTTATGAGTTTTTTGAAAGAAAAGGAATTGAGTATGTAAAATCAGCGGCAAATTCAGTAATGATTGTGCTCAAAAATGAAAACGAAGCCATTCAATTTACCGATGAATTACTCAAAAAAGGTGTAATAACCCGGCGTTTACCCGCATTCGGATTAGCACATTGCGTCCGAATTACGGTTGGGCTACCTGAAGAAATGGATCATTTTGAAAGATCAGTAAATGAGTGGGCAACTAACAAATGAAGATATAAAATCAAATTTGAATCATTATTGTTTCTTTTGTGCTTCATCAAGTCCAATCCACCAAGAATACTGATTATGTGTAATACCGGTAATTGAAATGCTTGAAAGTGAAAATCGGGGATAGGTGAATGTGCCAACATGAATTGCTTTATCAAAATAATCCTTTGGTTTATCTGTCCACAGAAATGCTAAATCTATATTTGTTGATCGTACTGGATAGAGTTTTACATCCCGGTTATCAATAATATCTGACACAAGCTTGCGCGCATTGTAAGAGATAAACGGATCCGGTAAAAAGCCAATCATTAGTGTTTCAGAATTATTGGCTTCAGAGGTTTCGGAATAATCTTGCAGATGAAGGGTTTTTGATGTTTTTCCTATCAGGGGCTTATTTTTTAACTCGTCCATGAAATCATTTACTTCCCATAATTCTACACCAGAAGCATTATCTTCGAAATAATGCAAGTAAAAAGTCTCTGAGTTAATGTAATTCAATCTGTAATCATTCTCATAACTAACCAGTAATGTATTATCATCAGTCAAAATTGTCTCAGCAGTTTGTGGACCTATTTGCGGAATATAATTCACTATTCCGGATGCCATATTCCGGAATAGAGTGCTTTCATCGCGATAAATACGAATATTGATGCTGGTCAAATTTCTCGCAACCCGTTGTTGTTCGTAATGGTTAAAATGGCGCTCTAATGTAACGAGTGAGTCCCCGCTAACATGGCTCATAGTGAAAATACCAGTTCCAACCGGATTATTATGGAGCCCAAATTCACTGTTTTTCACTATTTCACTCGGATAAACTGATGCAAATGGATGGGCTAAGTTATGAAGGAATTCTGAGTTTGGTTTATTCAATGAAATAGATATGGTGCTGTCATTTTCATCAACAATACCTCTGATTCCATCTAACAATAACTCATCACTAAAGAATGTTTTTTTAGATTGCTGAAAATAGGCATCAAACCCTTTGATATCTTTCCTGAATAAATTAGCTGCGTTATCCGGGATATTTCGTGAAGCCATTCGGGTAAAGGTATATACAATGTCGGCGGTGTTCACTGGTCGCCCATAGCCACTTGAGAAGGTGTTATTATCATGAAAAAAAGCATCCTGACGGATTGAAAACGTGTAGGTGAGCGAATCAGGGCTAATTGTCCAATCTGAAGCCACAGCGGGTTGAACATTTCCGTCTGAATCCAGGCGGGTTAACCCTTCATATATAAGAGAGACAGCACGTTGAGATGAACTATTGACGGCAAAAAGTGGATCTAAGCTTTTAACAGGTTCAGCTTCACCAATGGTAATCGAAAAGGGTGCATCGGCCATAGTACTGTCATTTCCTTGATTGTTTTTATCAGATGGCTGGAACGTTACAGGTTGGGTTCTCACCGTAATGGTTTCTGTGGAGCCACATGCAAACATGACGAACATGAGCAATAGTGTGATTAAAAAAGCGGTTAAATTAGCTTGCATATACAAAGATTGTTATTGGTCGTACTGTTAGTGTTAGCCCTTTCCTTTAAGGCCCTTGATACCTGTAACTGCTTTTTGGCTTAAAAGGTTTGTTTCAAATGATCGAACACGTCCGTTTTTATTACGATGTTTTTTTTGAGCCAGTTCTATTAGCTTCTGTAATAATGAAGTAAAGGAAATTCCGCTTTTATCCCAAAGATAATATGAGAAAGAACCCGGAATGGTATTGATTTCATTAAAATAGAACGTATTGGTTTCTGTGTTCACCAGAAAATCGAGCCGAGCAACTCCTCCGGCATTCATCGATTTGAACAATTTAACTGAGCTTTCCTGAATTTGTTTAGTTAATTCCTCAGAAATTGGAGCCGGAATAATACGTGTAGCCGAAGCCATGCCTTTACCTGAACCACCAAGATATTTATCCTCGAAAGTGAGTAGCTCAGCACTTCCGAGTGGTTGTTCGCATACAGAGGCTGTAGCTTCATCATAATCGCCCAAAACAGAGCAATTGATTTCCATTAAAGGAAAAACGGCTTTTTCAACAATTAACTGATCATCGTACCGGAATCCTGTTTCAATCGCAATTTCAATGTTTTTTTTACCGGTTGCCTTGTGGACCCCTATACTGCTTCCGAGGTGTACAGGCTTTATGAAAACTGTTTCACCAAGATCAGATATGGTGTTTAAAAATTGCGACTTATTTTTCACCCATTCCGATTCAATCACCAGAATGTCATCCACAACCGGTATATTCAGTGTACGGGCATATTTCTTGGAAATAAATTTATCCATCCCCATTGATGAAGCCAAAGGCCCGCTTCCCGTATAAGGGATATTGAATTGCTCGCATAATCCCTGAAAGTTGCCATTTTCACCATCCGATCCATGAAAAGCTGTGATGAGGACATCAATCGTATGATTTATTTTTTTTGCAAAAAGGCCTTTTGATTCTAATTCTGCCAGTATTGTAGTTCCATGATTGTTTATATGAAAAGCACATGGAGTGGACAGAACTTCAGCCTTTGCTAAATCCTTATAGGTTTCAAGTTCGAGTAAATGGCTTCCGGTGAGAAAGCGCCCGGATTTAGAAATATAAAGTGGAATCAGGTTATAATGATTATTATCAAGTGCTGAGGCAGCCTGAATTCCGGTTATGACGGAAACTTCATGTTCGGGTGAAACACCACCGAAAGCAATGAGTACATTCGTTTTATTCATGAACGGATAAAAATGGTTCTATTCAATTAGTAAATATCCAGATGAGGAAAGCAGTCGCGCTTCAATAGCTTGATTAACTTGGGTTTCATTATAAAAAATACGCTGACCAATCCCTTTAAACTCCGGCATTGAACGGTATTCATCAGCAAGTGAGGAGGGATGAATAGCCGATCGCATCGCTTCAAGTATAAATTGCGCGTTATCATACCCATGAATGGCAAATAGTTCGGGTTCATGACCAAAACGGTCTATATATTGAGCCAGGAATTCTTGAGCCGCTTCGGAATTCATTTCGCGGTCAAAAATACCGGAGTAAACAATATTGAAACGGCTGATGGCATCCAAACTAATCCGGTTGAGCCCCCATTCCTCCGTACCAATTATCGATACACGGCTTCTGAACGCCTGTAAATCAGTTAAAACAATATCAATCATTGTTTTTGCAGCACTGCCTGTAAAGGGCATGAATACGGCATCCACATTACGCAACGTGATGGTTGAATCCTCTAAAATATCGGTTGTACCGGCGAAAAATTGTGTATAATCAGATACATCGAAACGGCGAGAATGAAAATCTATATCGAAATAATGAACCATTTCACCTCCTTTTTCCTCTATCCGTTCACGAAAAGCACGAGCTTCAACAGCCCCTGTTGAGTTTCTGTCAACCATTACAGCGAGACTGTCATACCCCAACTTATCCATTGCAATATCGGCCATTACACGACCTCTTGTGGCAAAAGTGGGGTTTGCCTGAAAAAAATAAGAACTGTTCCCGGCTATTTCATCTGAATTAGCAAGTGGAGCAATAACCGGTATGACATTTTGTTTTGAGAGTTCTGCAACCGCAGCCGCATCATCGCTAAAAAGCGGACCGAAAATGATATCGGATTGATAGTCTTCAACAAGTGATTTAAAGAGGACTTCAACATCTTCCTCATCTTTTTTTTCCACAACATTAAGAGCAACTCTTACTTCATCCTGATCACTGTTAAACTGTTCGATTGCCATTAACATGCCATAGTAAAGTTCGCGACTGACATTGTATAGGGGAGTCCCGTGTTCTTGTTGCGGTAATAACACACCTATATTATATACAAAACCATTGGGTACTTTTGGTTTAAACTCTACATTGTCAATTAAGTAGGTCAGGTTTCGGTTCAGTTTTGTTATTAATTCAGGTGGTAAACCCATTTGCACAGCTTCCTGTATAAAGTAATTTCCATCTTCCCGGCTCGAATGTTTAACTCCGTACGTCAATAAAGTATCTTTAACCGATTGACGCTGACTTTCTCGAACGGCTTTAATTCTATCCTTTGGAAGCAAGAACTGATTAAATTCTTCAAAAAGTTCGCGGGCGCGTTCGTTCAATGAAGTATCACCAAATTCAGAAATAATTTCATCTAAAATGTCGAATGCAGGTGCAATACGCCTTGAATTCAGGTGAGCCAAAGCCAGTGTATATCCAGCCTCATGATAAATTTCGGAAGGAGCATTTTTACGAGCATCCTGCAAAGCTTGAATAGCGGATTGATAACGGCCCAGAGCATAATAACTTTTCCCGGCAAATAAATACGATTCTGGAATGCCGATTGGCAAAAATATTTCAGCGGCATTTTCGAAATCAAGTTGTTCATAAGCTTCAATTCCTTGATTAAACTGACGCTGAACATCGTTACTAAGTGTTTGCCCATAGCTAACTCCGGCTGAGAGCCAAATGAGCAAAATAATTCGTAAAAGGCTATTTTTAATCATAGATGGAAAATACAACTATTGCAGATACTCCTGAAAGTAAATTTATTTGGTATTATTCCCACTCAATTGTGGCGGGTGGTTTTGAGCTGATATCATATACAACGCGATTGACCCCTTTTATTTCATTAATAATTTTATTTGAAACATCAGCAAGGAAATCATGTGGCAGATGCGCCCAATCGGCTGTCATACCATCCACACTTGTTACGGCTCTGAGTGCAATCGTGAATTCATACGTTCGCTCATCGCCCATTACACCTACACTTTGAACCGGCAACAAGACCGCCAAAGCTTGCCAAACGGAATCATACAAACCGGTTCGCTTGAGTTCCTGCACAAAAATGTAATCTGCTTCACGCAGCAAATCTAAACGTTCTTTATGTAATTCACCTAAAACCCGTATCCCAAGTCCAGGTCCCGGGAAAGGGTGCCTTTTGATGAATGATTCGGGGATTCCGAGTTCACGGCCAACCAAGCGGACTTCATCTTTAAACAATTCTCGCATTGGCTCCAATAAGTTAAGATTCATGTGCTCGGGTAATCCACCAACATTATGATGCGACTTAATGGTGGCTGATGGGCCTTTAAAGCTTACACTTTCAATTACATCCGGATATAGGGTACCCTGAGCCAGAAAAGTGAATGATGCGTCATGTGAAACTTCTTTATCAAAAACATCAATAAATGTATTTCCAATTATTTTTCTCTTTTTTTCAGGATCACTAACACCACTCAGCCTTGAGAGAAACAATTCACTTGCATCAACCCCATGAACAGGTAAATGAAGTACATTTTTGTACATGTTCAGGACTTCCTCAAACTCATGCTTGCGCAAAAGTCCGTTATCCACAAACACACACATGAGTTGTTCACCGATAGCCTGATGAATCAATTTGGCTGTTACCGTGGAATCAACACCGCCTGACAGGGCACATATAACTTTTCCGTTACCAACTGTTAGCCGAATATTTTCTATGGATTCTTCGATAAAGGAAGCGGGCGTCCAGTCACCTTTCAATCCACAAATATTCAATGCGAAATTGGCAAATAGGGTAGAACCGTGTTCAGTATGAATCACTTCGGGATGAAATTGAACTCCGTAAATGGCTTTTATATTGTGCGAAACAGCAGCGACAGGGGCATTTTCAGTCCGAGCTATAATGGAGTATTCATTAGGTAAATCATGGAGTTTATCGCCATGACTCATCCAAACCTGCGATTGTTGAGGTATGCCATTTAGTAATTCATGTTTTGATTCAACGATAAGATGCGCACGACCGAATTCCCGCTTATCGGAACGTGCCACACTGCCGGGTTTAAATGTATGTGCTATAGCTTGCAATCCATAACAGATACCCAAAATGGGTACATCCCATTCAAAAACAGCGGTATTTAGCTCTGGAGCACCCGAATCATTGACACTCATTGGTCCGCCGGAAAGGATTACACCCAATGGTGCATGACGGGTGAAGACTTCCAGATCGATATTAAAAGGATGAATTTCACAATATACATGCAACTCCCGCAAACGTCGGGCAATTAATTGGGTGTATTGCGAACCAAAATCGAGAATTAAAATCCAATCATGTGTGTGATGTATCATAGTTGGTTTAAAATAGCATTAATTTGGTTTTGAAATAGCTGAGGAGTTGAAAGCTTCTCATGGTGAGATATTTTTGCTTTGATACAAATTGAATAAATTTCAATAATCATAGGTTTGTAAAAAAATAAAGGGAAAGAAGGTATTGTTTTTACTCACAATCTGCCAATGTTCTTGCGATAGACATCCAAAGTCGTTCCCATTCTGGTTTATTTTCTTTCGATACATTTATATTTATTTGCTCGACATGAGAAAGATAAGTAGAATCAATACATGTTCCCCATTTGGCACTTTCCGCAGAAACGTATCCATCATTTTCACCTTCACGATCATACAAATATTTGTTGAAAAGTTGGAGCAGACGTGGTACGCTGTGTTTTGTACCCTTGCCTGTCGCGGCTGTTACAGAACGATAGGTAATATCTTTATGATCAGGGTTAGATGGGTTAAACGTGTTTAAAATAAATTCTGGTGAAAGCTCTTCCAAAGCTCCAAGCATATCACTGGTTATATCCGGATAGATTGAATTACCGAACCAATCAGATATTTCAATAATGGTTTTGCGAATGGCATCAGGAGCATTTAAGGTAAAGTGAGTCAGACTGCTTCCGCGATGTGGAGTTGAGACCGTTGTCAAACTCGCTATAGGTTCGGTAATATTGAGTGTGCTAATCAGATACCGAATATCAAGGCCCGCCATGCTATGAGCTACGATGTGTATTTTTTTTGCTTTGGTTTGATGTAGAACTTGCCCAAGAACATCCGCCCATGCTTTCGCACGAACGTCTATGCGAGCATAGGGTACGATATTTGGAGCCACCGCTGAAATACAATGCAATCGATATAAAATGCATACATCATGCAGAAGTGTTTTTTTGACAAGACTTCCCAATGCCCCTAAACCATGACATAATAAGACGGGATATTTTAAAATGATTGGTTCCGGTTGCGGAAATGGATCCAATTTAATTAAATCAATAGCACTCATATTTTATGAAGTTGTAGAATCTGATGATGACGAATTTTCAATTTGAATCTCAACAGTTCGTACTAATGTATTCCCGAATACGAATGAAAGTCGGAGAGTCCTTTCAGGAAACTCTCTGATACCATGAATACTAACACCTTTTTCATGAAGTATTCCAGCTATATTTGAATGAAAAAAAGTGGAATTAAAATCGTTGGTTACTTTTATAGTGTAATGCTTGCGAGTTAAAAGGCTATCAACTTTTATTTCACGTGTTTGAACAGAGGTAATATATTCTTTATTCAGATTCTGTAATTCCTTAGAAAGTACATCATCAATTTCGGTATGCGAGTACAACGTTTGTACCTCTGTTGTGGAGGAAGCAAGTAATATGCATATACATATTATGCAGGAAATAAAACTTAGACCAACCAACCACTTTTTTCTGATATCAACCAAAACAATACTTTTTTTAATGCTGATGCGTATTAGAAGACAACTGTCATGCCGAGTTATTAACGTCGAGTGAGAAACAATCTTTGGATATGTATGGATTTATTCAATATGAAAAAATCGTTCAAAACAAAGTTATCGACATTTATATCAAAACATGACGCTACACTAAACCGGAACTTTTCCATATCCTCCAAATATAGAGTAGTTTCGGCTTAATGAGAATTCTTTATTCCGGTAAAAAGTACTTTTTTGGAAAGTTGTATATATTGACATATTGAAAGTTTTCTTTTTGAAAAATGTATTGATTGTATTAATAAAAGTGTACATTTTGTCATTAATTATGCTATTTAACCATTAAAAAGTGCTTTTTATCGAAATGATTTAACTATTGAAATCTGTTGATGAGATATTCAGCCAAAGATTAGATAACAAAACATCGTGAAGACTATGTCTAACCAATTCCAAAATAAATTAGTAGCCGCCATAAGGGAATTTTTAATGGCAGGAAAACCGGCAAGAGTCGGCAGGTTAGGCGTATTTTATCTGGTTCACCGGGAGCCATCTGAAAAAATGAGAGAGGATGGCTCCGTCATTCTCACTCCACCTGCCAATGTGGTGGAATTCATGCCCGATCCTAACCTTCGGATTGTAGATGAAAACCCGATTCTCAAAAAATTATACGGTGACCTCCTGTATGAACCGGAAATCCTGAAAAAAGCCGTCACCGATTTTGCCAGAGATGTATATAACAGCTCCAGAGAATGCTCGGTACTGGTTCATGGCTTAGGTTCATTTCGTACGATTAACGGTATATTGACATTTAAGGCAACAGATGATTTAGCAAGTGAAGCAAATCAGGTATATGAAGGATTGAAAGAAATAGAACTCGTAAAGCCATCTTTTTCATACACACAATCCAATAGAAAAGATACCAATAGTAGCTTTCTGGGTGAAGAGGAAGAATTGATATCGGTAGTCAAACAAGAGCCGGTAGCGAAACAGAAATCGAAAGTATATCAAATTGGTGATAAAAATATCCCAATTCCTCAACCAGATGAGCCCCAGAAGTTTACTGAGCCTGATAATAGCTCTGAAGAAGCTGAAATCAACATTTTTGAAGATGCCGATGATGATGAAATATTCATCACAAAAACTTTTCCTGAAACAAAAAATCCTGATAATGAAATTCCCTATGACTTCGGACAGCCATTTGGATTTGATGATGGATTGGAAAATTTCGGAAAGGCTTCAACTCGATCAACCCAAAAGGAAATCAAGCCAGAAGATGATTTGGTTGATATTTCATCTGAACAAATAAAACCTGCTTCAAATAAGAAATCGCCAGGAATTGCTTTTGAAGAAGATGAAGAAATAAATATCCACAAAGATCAAACAGACTCATTCGATTCAAGTTCTTTATTCAATTCATTATCAGAAGAAAATGAAAAAGAGTCCAAGTCAGATGCTGATTTTTCATCTACTTTCAAGCCACTAACGGTTGATGATGTAGATATTGATGATGAGAGCGAAGATTCTTTCAAGCCAGAAAAAACGAATAAAAAAGAATCGCTAAAATCAACAGAATCAAAATCAGCAGGAGAAAACGAGTTACAATCATTAGAGTCATTCCGTGCTGAAGACGATGATTTTTTCTTTGGCGATGGTTTCGGAGTTAAACAAGATGGCCGAAATCCACAGGAATTATTTGAAGAAGACCTGAAGCCTTTTTCTTTTAAAATTGGTTTACATGACCCTGATGAAGCGGAAAAACTGAGAAAAAAAGCCCTTGAAGAAGAAGAGCGAAAAAGAAAAGCTGAGGAGGAAGCAGAGCGTTTACGTCAGGAAGCCATCCGCAGGGATGAGGAAATGAGAGAAGCCGAAAGACAACGTGCTGAGCAGGATAAGGCCCGTGCCGATAAAAATGTGAAAGATGGCAATGATGGATTTGCATTCCCCGTAAACGATGGACAAGAGACCAGTTTTTCGCTGCGTAAAAAACGCAAAGTTAATTTCAATGCAGATAATTCGCATTTTGATGATAATATCATATCACCGGTACTACCGGAAGATGAGGAGAACAGGTCCGATAAAGGCTTGGGTATTGCCATTAGTGTAGCCGCCATGATTTTATTCGCCATCATGATTTATTTGGTTTATTCGCTATTCCCAGCTGAAGAAGCCGAATTTACACCTGTAACTCGAAATCCCGTATCACAAGAGGATCAGGAACAATTAGCGGATGCAGCAGGAATTGACCGTTCAGAATTAAATGCAATAGATGGAAACGAAATAAATGCTTCTGCCATGACTCCAGATGATGGCGCTCTAACATACGATGATGTACTCCTAGAGCTTACACGTCAAAACAGAGGAGGTCTTTTTGGTCTCTATGGCGATTATAATGAAAATATTTCTCCCTTTTATGGAATTGTACTTTATTCAAGCCGGTTTCGCAGTGAAGCCGATGATATGGCACGTGAGTATGAAGAAAGGGAATGGCGAACTAAAATCATTCCACATGATCGGTCAGATGGAGTTCGGGTTTGGCGCGTAATGGTCGGACAGTTTAGTACCGTTGCAGATGCAAATGTGGAAGCAAAATTGCTTCCACCTGACATGCGTAAAGAGTTTTTGGTAACCAGATACGAGATTCCCGAATAAGCAATCTCTTGTTGGATTAAAACATTTCTAAAGGGCAAAAAGTAGTGTTGAACATCACTAATTTTAAATCACCTTTTGCGTCAAAATAATAGATTGAGTTTTGTTTAGTTAGGATGATAAAGTGTTGATTTTTCTATCCTGTAGTCTTCGGTGGGGATATGGGAGTTATAATGATCTGACTATAGCAGTACATTTTTCAAGTTAAGCATTGAAACCGTTTTTATTTTTCATTTATTTTATCACCGAATTTAGTACTTTCTGCATTGAAAAATATATTCATTTATGATTTAAACCCAACGAATGCTACTGGCGCTGATTTCTGATATCCATGCAAATATCCCTGCTTTTAATGCTGTTTTAAATGCAATAGACGCGATTAATCCGGATAAAATTATCTGTTTGGGTGATGTTGTAGGATACGGTCCTGAGCCAAATGAGGCTATTGATATTCTGCGAGAGAGAGAAATTCCTACGGTTATGGGAAATCATGATGCGGCTGTGGCTGGGTTATACTCTTTGCGATCATTCCGTGAGCCAAATCATACATTGCTGAAAATCACAAGAGGCCTTCTTACCGATGAGAATAAATCGTGGCTTGCTCATCTACCGAGGAAGATTGAGAATGACACATGGGTAGCTGCTCATGCTTCGCCGGTTATTAAAGATGAATGGCCATATCTGAACAGCGCACTAAAGTGTATGGATACGCTTGCTCAAATTAAGCAGAACTTTTGCTTCATTGGCCACACTCACCGTCCGGGAATTGTTTCTAATCAGTTTGGAATACTGAAACTTCAACCGGGCTTTCGGTTTGTAATTAACCCGGGTAGCGTAGGACAATCCAGAAATATTGATAAAAGAGCTTGTTTTTGCACGGTAAATACGGAAACCTATGAACACATTCTCTATCGGATATCATACGAGTTCGGAGAAACACTCGCCAAATATGAATCTATTGGATTGAAGCGTGACACAGGGAAGCAATTACTCCATTTGGACAGAAATTTTGGATAACATCCTTCTCCCTGTACGTTTTTTTTAAATTTGAATGAAGAATGACAGATTGATGAAATTATAGATATGAAGTCGGGTATTTGTTCACTATTGAAAATTATAGCATGCCTGAAATGACGCCAAATCACCTGAATACTTTACTTGCGAAAGTAGCATAACTGTCGTAACATTGTGACCTTGTTTAGAAACGTAGTTTACATGGTTCTGACTATGCTTTACTACTTATTATTATTAAAATTAACGTTAACTGGAGTTTACAAGTGGACGCATATTTATTACTAACACCTCTCGCTGCAGTATTGGCTCTTGCTGTCGCATATCTGATTGCAAGATCTGTTTTAAAAGCTTCAAGAGGTACCGAACGCATGATAGAAATTTCGGATGCGATTCGGCAGGGGGCGAGTGCTTTTATGAATCGCCAATATAAAACCATATCTGTAGTTGCTATCTTTATTATAGCTTTGTTTGCAATTGTGGCCTTAACTCAAACCGGTGAAGCAGCCACAGCCTGGTGGTGGATTACCATAGGTTTTGCTGTTGGAGCATTATTTTCAGCCTTGAGTGGTTATGCTGGAATGAGCATTGCTGTGCGGGCAAATGTTCGTGTAGCCAATGAAGCATCCAATGGTTTGTCAGGTGCGCTCAAATTGGCATTCAATGGTGGAGCGGTTTCCGGTTTGGCTGTTGCCGGGTTGGCTCTTCTTGGAGTATCCGGATTTTTCTATCTTTTTTATTCGGTTTTGGAATTCGCTAATCCTGTTCAACCATTAATCGGTTTCGCCTTTGGTTCCTGTCTCATCAGTTTATTCGCCCGTGTAGGTGGTGGTATTTACACTAAGGCAGCCGATGTAGGCGCTGACCTCGTTGGTAAAGTTGAAGCCGGTATCCCTGAAGATGATCCTCGTAATCCGGCTGTAATTGCCGATAACGTGGGCGATAACGTAGGTGACTGTGCCGGAATGGGTGCTGACCTTTTTGAAACCTATGCGGTTACAGTTATCGGAGCGATTTTTCTCGGCTTTTTACTTCCAACTGGTGATGTAACTTCTGCTCAATTATTTTCCTTGATGTCATTTCCATTATACCTCGGAGCGATTGCCATCATAGCAAGTATTATCAGTGTATTTTTTGTTCGTCTTGGTAAAGACAATAATATCATGAATGCACTTTACAAAGGTATGTATGCAAGTGCTGTCTTAAGTATAGGCGGTTTTGCATGGCTTACATACATCATGTTTAATGACTTTGATTTTGCCTCTGTTGGCGGATTTCCAGTTGATGTTACCTGGGTTAGCTTGTTCATTTCATCAATTGTAGGAATTTTGGTTGTAATCGGCCTGATTCTAATTACTGAATATTATACGGCCACACGGTTCTCACCGGTTCGGAAAATTGCAAAAGCTTCTGAAACCGGAAGTGCGACCAACATTATAAGCGGTTTGGCTGTTGGTATGGAAAGTACAGTAGTTCCAGTTATTATTCTCGCTGCAGCTTTATTTATCTCATTTACACTTGCTGGATTGTACGGAATAGGAATTGCAGCTGTTGCTATGCTTAGTGTTACAGGAATGATTATTGCGATGGACACCTACGGTCCGATTACCGATAATGCCGGTGGTATTGCAGAAATGAGTGAAATGGATGCATCTGTCCGTGAGAACACCGATGCACTCGACGCGGTTGGAAATACAACCAAAGCAGTTACCAAAGGATATGCCATTGGTTCAGCCGCACTTGCTGCACTTGTACTCTTTGCCGATTACGTTTTCAACCTCAGAAAAGTCGATGGTTTTGCGGATGTTCAATTCCTTTTGAATGATCCTTATGTACTCATTGGTATCTTTATCGGTGCTATGTTACCGTTTATTTTTGCGGCATTACTGATGGAATCGGTTGGAAAAGCTGCCGGAGCTGTAATTGAAGAAGTCCGCCGTCAGTTTCGTGATATTCCCGGTATTATGGAAGGAACCGGTAAACCAGAATACGGCACTTGTGTGGATATTGTAACGAAAGCGGCTCTCCGTGAAATGATTCTACCGGGGTTAATCGCCGTATTCTCTCCGCTGGTCGTTGGATTCCTGCTTGGGCCTATTGCAATGGGTGGATTGCTTATCGGTGTAATTGCATCCGGTTTGATGGTCGCCCTGATGATGTCAAACGGTGGTGGTGCCTGGGATAATGCCAAAAAATACATTGAAGATGGAAATCACGGTGGCAAAGGTAGCGAAGCACATGCAGCAGCTGTAGTTGGTGATACCGTTGGTGACCCGTACAAAGATACAGCAGGACCATCTATCAATCCGCTTATCAAAGTAATCAATACGATTGCGTTGATCTTTGCAGGTTTGATTGCTTCTGTTGGTGGTTTGTTGATGTAATCATCAACCTTTCCACTAAAAAACTAAGCCATCTCTGAGCAATCGGGGGTGGCTTTTTTATTGATTATTGAAGAATGAAGATTGGTAGATGAAGGTTCAAGGTTCAAGGTGGGAGAGGGTGCACGAAGGCACAAGGTCACATAGGTGTAAGAAGGAATTGGGTATAAATGATTTGGTCTGTTTACGTTAGAGCTTGAATTAACCCCATATCAGTTGTGTGATTGAAGTCATAAAGTAGTTCGCATGTCATCGTGGGGTATAAGTAAAATAAATTTTTTACTATCATTATTTTTTTTACTATTGGTTTAACAATCAAGGCTATACACCCTTTAACATTATCAACAATGTATATTTCATGCTTAATTGCGCTCTACTTGCCGTTGCTTTCAGCTACTTTACCTCATAACAATAACACGACTGATACATGCAAAGAATATAAAATTAGCGAAGTTATACAACTTGATGATGAGAATAATCTAATTGGATATCCAAGATATACTATAGATGAAGTGAATAACTTTATATTGACCGATCAACAAGGTCATAATGTTAAAATATATGATGCGAAGGGAAATTATGTTTCTACCTTTGGCAGACGCGGTAAGGGACCGGGTGATTTTGAACACCCTCAGCATTCCATTAGAAATCAAGATAAAATTCACACCGTAACCATTGATGGGATACTAACAACATGGGATATTCATACTAAGCATATCTATAATATTTCAGATTTACCCCTATTTGGAGTCAATTACATGGAACTGTTAAATGATAGCTTAATGGTAATAGATGGAAGGATTGTTGATGGCAACAAACAAATAGATAACCATCTAATGCATTTGGTTGACTTAAACGAAAATAAGATTTTGGATAGTTTTTTCCCTGAACCTGAAGAGTATTTACCATATAGACATGTTGCCCAATCAATGCCTGGTTTGATAAATTTTAAGGTTATTGATGATAAAATTATTATTAATTACGGTCTTAGCAGTGACTTGTATATCTATAAATTGGCAGAGAATAAAGTAAAATTTGATTCAATTCAACAAATTAAACCCCCTGAAGATTTTAAAAATATTTTAGAACTTGACGTTTCTGATTTGATGGATCGGTGGACAGCATTTTCCAAATTTAGCCATATTAATAAAGCTTCTATTTTGAATAACGGAAAGATAGCAATTCAAGTAAGACAATATGGAGTTATTGATCAAACAGAGAGACGTACAAGTGTATCATATTCACTTTATCAGTATGATACAAATACAAAACAACATTGTTTGGTAAGCAATGATGGTATTTTAGTACATACTGATGGTAAAAGATTATTTGTAATGGATGAGTCTGATTATGCTATCATTTATGTATATAAAGAAATAAAAAATGAAGATTAAAAAATTCTTCGCATCAAATTCTTGATCATGACATGCTTCAATTGCCATCGAATCTAAAAGTCGGTGGTTATAAGCCATAAAAAAAGCCCGTCTTGCTGGGCAGAACGGGCTTTTATAAACTTTTTGTAAGTTGGTTTATATTAACCGAGTCTTACAACCAAATCTACAGTACGAGCGGAATAACCGGCTTCGTTGTCGTACCAACCAACCACTTTAACAAGTGTTCCGTCAACTTTGGTGATAGCGGAGTCATAAATTACGGAATGAGTATTTCCAATAATATCTGAGGAAACAATCGGTTCGTCGCAGAATTCGAGAATTCCTTTTAGCGGGCCATTAGCTGCTGCTTTGAATGCCGCCTGAACTTCATCAAGTGTAGTTGATTTCTTTACAACACAGGTGAAATCAGTTAATGATCCATCAGGTACCGGAACGCGCACAGCGCCACCATCTAATTTACCAGCCAAATGAGGAAGAACCAAGCCAACAGCTTTTGCAGCACCTGTGGTAGTTGGAACCATATTGATAGCTGCGGCACGGGCACGACGTAAATCTTTGTGTGGGCCGTCAACTGTTCCCTGATCGCCTGTATAAGCATGTATGGTGGTCATAAAACCTTTTTCAACACCAAAGGCATCGTCTAATACTTTTACCATCGGAGCGAGGCAGTTTGTTGTGCAGCTTGCATTGGAATAAATGTTGTAATCACCGGAAATTTCATCATCATTCACACCAAGTACAACCGTTTTAACATCACCTGAGGCAGGTGCGGAAATAATAACTTTTTTTGCGCCGGCTGTAAGGTGTTTTTCAGCAGCTTCTTTTTTTGTAAAGAAACCGGTACACTCCACAACAGTCGTTACACCCAAAGCTCCCCAACCAAGGTTAGCCGGGTCACGATCTGCCATTACTTTAATTTTTTTTCCATCTACAACAAGATTGTCACCATCGGCGTGTACTTCACCCGGAAAACGTCCATGTACCGAATCATATTTGAATAAATGTGCCAATGTTTTGGCATCAGTCAAATCGTTGACAGCAACGATTTCAATCTTATCTGTATAGTTTGCTAAAATACTTCTGCTAACGAGCCGGCCGATACGTCCAAAACCGTTAATACCTACTTTAATTTTTCCCATGAGAATTCTGTTTATTTAGTTAGAGTTAATACCGCTCAAAATTCGTTTTTAAGCAGTTTTGAATGAATTTCTCAATGGTTAAGATAACGCAAAGCCAACGTTTTATCAAATAAATCTCATACTGATATTCAATTTCTAATCATTTGTTTAAACTATACTTTGCAAGCGCTTTTCTATTATCCTGGAACCGATGAATCGTAAAGAATTATCTTTATTTCGATTAGATAAATCACCCTTATGATTTGCACGAAATTCATTCCTATTTTACAGCCTTAATAGATCATTTTTCAAATTGTTTTTTTAATATACATGAACCGTAAAGCCCCATTCCCATTTCTCTTTTTTTTCATTACCGGCATAGCCCATCTAATAATTCCATTTGATGCGTATTCCATTCAGGTGCAGCAGGATACTCTGCGTGTTACGCTTGATGAAGTCAGAATTGAGGCTTCCCGATTGACTGAAACACGGCAACAAGCTCCTTTTTCACTGCGTTTGGTTTCGTTTTCACGTGAACAACGTCAATCTGCAGCCGGACTTTCTCTGACAGAACCTTTACAGGGATTGCCGGGTATCTGGATTAATGACCGCCATAATTATGCCCTGGGTGAACGTATTTCTATCCGAGGAATGGGTTGGAGAACTGCTTTTGGAGTGCGGGGAATCTATGTGATGTTAGATGGCGTTCCGCTTACCATGCCCGACGGCCAAACTATTCTGAGCTTGATGGACCCCTCTTTTATTCGGGATGTGGAGTTGATTCGCGGTCCGAGTTCAGTTTTTTGGGGAAATGCGGGAGGAGGAGCGCTTTTGTTATCAACAAAAAGCAGTATTACGGAGCCATTCGTACGGGCTCGATTCGCAATTGGAAACCTTGGATATTATAAAACGGAATTTGAAACGGGTTTTTTATCAGGAGCTAACCGATATCAGCTTTTTGGATCACATACCTGGATGGATGGATTCAGAGATCACAGCCGTTTTGAGGCCTACCGGTTTGGAGGGAATGCCGATATAGAGTTGGATCAAACATCCCGCATGAGAATTACGGCATCGGTTTTGGAATCGCCGGTTAGTGATAATCCGGGTTCGCTGACAGCTGAGGATGCAACCGCCAATCCTGAAATGGCACATCCGGCAAATGTGAATCAAAAGGCACGAAAAATGACGCGACACGGTCAGGTGGGGATTCAATATGATTCGTTTTATGAGAATGGTGAATATCGCATCAACGCTTATGGAATTGGCAGACGCTTACAAAACCCATTGAGTTTTGCCTGGATTCAGGTTGACAGACTGGCAGGCGGGTTGCGAATGACCTATAATCACCGGCTTGATTCCATAGATTTTGGAATTGGAACTGATGCCGGTATCCAAAGTGACAGCCGCCGAAATTGGGCGAATGTACAAGGGGATAGAGGCGATTTACAGTTAGATCAGCAAGAAGAAGTATATAATCTGGCAGGATTTAGCAGGATCAGAATACCGTTCGGACAATTCGCTTTGTCCGGTGGAATCAGAGTTGATTGGTTAGAATTCCATAACAGAGATCGTTTTTTTTCTGATGGAGAAGATACTTCAGGTAACCGGCCTTTTTGGTCAGTGAGCCCAATGGCAGGGATTACCTTTGAACAAAATGAATGGTTGTTTTTCCTGAATTTTAGTACGGGTTTTGAGTCGCCCACAACAACGGAATTGGTGAATCGTCCGGATATGACCGGCGGATTTAATCCTGACTTACAGCCCGAACGATCTAATAGTCTGGAAACGGGTTTCCGAACCATTCTTGATGACATCAACCTGACGTTAGACACGGCGATTTTTTATACTTGGGTTCAAGATTTGCTTTCACCTTTTCGGACGGAAGAGGGCGGTGACCGTGATTTTTACAGAAACGTGGGCTCCACGAATCAATGGGGTGCAGAAATCTATGCAAATTGGGAGCCGGTCGATTGGTCGGAGTTCACATTTTCATATACCTACAGCAATTTCAAGTTTGATGATTCTCAGGTTTTGCTTTCACTCACCGGTTATGAGGGAAACCGATTACCGGGTATTCCGGAACATCGTGCTTTTGGCGCATCTGTATTCAGGTTAAAACCGGCCATTCTTAAATTAGAAGCTCATTACACTGGTTGGTTTTATGTTGAAAATAATAATACGGAAAAAAACGAGGCTCACATTATTATAAATGCCAATGTGTCCGTACCAAATGTTCGCGTTTCAAACACGGTTTCCATTTCTCCATTTTTGCAGATGAACAACCTCTTAAATACGCGTTATAATAGTTCAGTAATCATAAACGCATTTGGTGGACGCTACTATGAACCCGCACCAGGTATTAATTTTATAGGTGGAATTAGTGTTATTTTTAATTGATTTACACTAATTAATTTTTGCGATGACATCAAGCAAATTCAGTACCCAAAGCCAAAATTCCATGCTGCCTAAAAATTAGTAGTAAGAAAATGCCTTCAGGCATGACCGATATCCCGTACGGACAATTCGCACCGTACGGACAAGTCGCACCGTACGGACAAGTCGCGACTTGTCCGTACATACGACTTGCCCTTACACCCCGGATTCACCAACTACTCAATAAAACGCAGAATCTCCATCAGCAATGCACCCCGATAAAGAATAGAATTAAAATCTTCGTTTGTGATACTTCCGGCAAGATTAATAACATCAGTCTGAGTATCGGAACTACCAAATGTTTCATAAACCCGATGCATCTGATGTATAGATGGCGCTTGTTCAGCACTGAATTGGTTGCTGAGCTTTTTCACACATTTTTGATAGCTACCGATGGATGCCGGTACTTTCAGAAACCAAAAATCGCGGACATACGGAGCGATTTCGGTTGATGGAATCTCTGTTTCACCCGAAGTTAAACGTCTCAACAGGTAGTTATAATCATCTAAACTATCTGATTGCAACCAGCTCTGCTCAATCAATACCTCTTCCAATTCCATAAGTTTTGGCAAGATATCTTCACCGGTTGCATTTTCTTCTGCAATGCACATTGTTAGTTGTGCTTCATGCTGAGGTACACGGTCGCAATGTGTTAAGCAGAATGATATAAGTAAAAACATCACGGATTGAAGAATCCAATTTTGGGGCAAAGTCATCATCAAAATAAGCTTGAAACCAATTCCTGTGCTTCTTTTTGGATTTGCTTAAGATGTTCTTCCCCCTTAAAACTCTCCGTGTATATTTTATAGATATTTTCGGTACCAGAAGGGCGAGCCGCAAACCAGCCATTTTCGGTAGCTACTTTTAAACCACCAATAGCAGCACCATTACCGGGAGCATGAGTGAGTTTGGCAAGGATAGGTTCTCCGGCAAATGTATCTGATTTAATAGCACTTGCATCCAAGTTTGAAAGTATTTCTTTTTGTTCTGGTGTAGCGGGAGCATCTATGCGTTCATATACAGGCGATCCATATTGTTGCTCAAATACTTTGTAATGTTCCGATGGGTCTTTGCCGGTAACAGCTGTTATTTCAGCAGCAAGTAAATTCATGATAATTCCATCTTTATCCGTTGACCAAGGTGTACCGTCCATTTTCAGGAAACTTGCACCCGCGCTTTCTTCACCACCAAAACCATACTCTCCGTTATATAATCCATCCACAAACCACTTAAAACCAACGGGAACTTCCGAAACTTCTCTGTTAATAGCTTTACCGATTCGATCAATCATAGAGCTTGATACGAGTGTTTTCCCGATTTTGGCTTCTGAACTCCATTGTTTCCTGTGTGTGAAAAGATACCAAATAGCAACTGTAAGGTAGTGGTTGGGGTTCATCAGTCCACCGGAACGGGTCACAATGCCATGACGATCAAAATCAGGGTCGTTTCCAAAGGCTATATCAAATGAATCTTTCAGATCGATTAAACCTGCCATTGCATAAGGCGATGAGCAATCCATACGAATTTTCCCGTCTTTATCAACCCGCATAAACCGAAAAGTAGGATCAACATCAGGGTTTACCACTGTCATATCCAATCCATATTTTTCTGCAATCGGTTTCCAGTAGTGAACACCTGAACCACCCATCGGATCCACACCAATTTTTAAGCCAGATTTCCGAATAGCTTCCATATCAATAATTTCACTCAGCTTATCGACGTATGGTGTGATATAATCATGGAAAATAACATGAGGGCCTTCTAATGCATCTTCAAAATCCATCTTTATGACATCCTTAAGGCCGCTGTCAATCATTTCATTTGCACGTTGTTCAATTTGTTTAGTAGTGTTGGAATCGGCAGGACCGCCATGCGTCATGTTGTATTTAAACCCACCATCTCCCGGAGGGTTATGCGAAGGTGTTATCACAACCCCATCCGCGAGGTCTTCAGGGTGGTTGATATTATAGGTTAAAATTGCATTTGAAATTACAGGGGTGGGTGTGAATCCGAATCCATCCTGAACCATTGTTCGCACACCATTGGCCGCAAAAACCCGAAGTGCAGTATTTAAAGCAGGTTCAGAGAGAGCGTGTGTATCCATTCCAATAAAAAGAGGACCGGTAATCTTGTTGGCTTTTCTATATTCACAAATAGCTTGAGAAATGGCTAATATATGATTCTGATTGAACGAGTTATTGAGGGATGTACCGCGATGACCCGATGTGCCAAATGAAACGCGTTGTTCCGGTATGTCAGTATCAGGGCGATGCGTATAGAATGAACTTACTACGCGTGGAATATTTGTTAGAAGATGTGCCGGTGCAGGTTTTCCCGCTAATGGATGATTTGCCACAATGAATATGTTTATTTGGGAGTTTAGTGTTTGATATATTATAAGAAAAACAAAATGGACTTACCACATAAAAGCGATGATTAATTCAGAATTCAGAATTCAGAATTCAGATGTAAACCTGTGGAAGCCGCAATCGAGTATATCTTTTCTTTGTTTACAAAAAACCTTTTCCCCACCCCGTCAGCCTGAGCGGAATTCCGGGCAAAGATGCGCTATTGGGCAGCAGGGTGTTCCGGAATGGAGTCGCCCTTCGTCTACGCTATCGCTCCGCTCAGGATTTGGTTGTTTGGGCAGGATGCTTTGTGAGGTTGGCAAGTGCGGTGGTACACCAGCCAGCACTTCGACTACGTTCCGAATTACTTCCTTGATTGTTAATAACTTACAAGCCGGAACTCCGCTCAGTGTGACGCCTTTGGTTAGGTTCTTTATTTTTTCTTTGCTTACGACAATTATTTGCCCCACCTCGTCACCCTGAGCGGAATTCCGGGCAAAGATGCGCTATTGGGTATTAGGGTCTTCCGGAATGGAGTCGCCCTTCGTCTACGCTATCGCTCCGCTCAGGAGTAGGTGATTAAGGGCACGATGAGATGGTGGCGTTGACAAGGACAGTGGTTAATCGACGAGCACTTCGACTACGTTCCGGATTACTTCCTTGATTGTTAATAACTTACAAGCCGGAACTCCGCTCAGTGTGACGCCTTTGGTTAGGTTTTTTATTTTTTCTTTGTTTACCTCCGCATCCAGCACTTCGACTACGCTATCGCTCCGCTCTGACGCCTATGGTTGGGTTCTTTATTTCATTTCTTTGTTTACGACAATTATTTGCCCCACCTCGTCACCCTGAGCGGAATTCCGGGCAAAGATGCGCTATTGGGCAGCAGGGTGTTCCGGAATGGAGTCGAAGGGCTGGTGATTAAGGGCAACAAACGAATACGGAATGTTGTCGAATCCATTGGTTGATATGGGCACAGTGCGATTAGCTTTTTGGAGAGTGCGGTGGTACACCAACCAGCACTTCGACTACGTTCCGATTACTTCTTTGATTGTTAATAACTTACAAGCCGGAACTCCGCTCAGTGTGACGCCTTTGGTTAGGTTCTTTATTTTTTCTTTGTTTACCTCCGCACTCAGCCCCTATCTCGTCGTGGTGAGCGGAATTCCGGGCTGGGTGATAGCGAAGGGCAAGGGTCGCGCACGGAATGTAGTCGAATCCATTGGTTGATATGGGCACAGTGCGATTAGCTTTTTGGAGAGTGCGGTGGTACACCAGCCAGCACTTCGACTACGTTCCGGATAACTTCTTTGATTGTTAATAACTTACAATCCGGAACTCCGCTCAGTGTGACGAGTTGGAGATACGTATTGTTGTGAACACGTGCAACCTTGAACCCGAAACCCGAAACCCGGAACCCGCAACCTGAAACCTGAAACCTTGAACCTGAAACCTTGAACCCGCAACCTGAAACCTGAAACCTTGAACCTTGAACCTTGAACCTTGAACCTGAAACCTGAAACCTGAAACCTTGAACCTGAAACCTGAAACCTTGAACCTTCTATCGCCTCAGAATATCAGAATACGAAATCCCTACCATCAGGCCGACACGATTACCGAGTAAATCACCGATATCAATGGCAAGGGAGCTGTGTAAGCGAATATGTTCAAAACCGGGAATCTGATAGCCTGTTTCAAGAAGTATTGAGTATTGATCCATTCGAAGTTCACTGCGAGGGATTAGCAACATATTGTCGTCAGCAGGAGACTGAGGGGAAATTATGCACGTACCTCTTATAATTTGATCTCTGCAGATGCCGTAATTTCGGCTATAAGTTAACTTAATGGTGTAATCGATATCATTAGAGACAGAACCACGGGCTCCGATATGCCAGCCCAGAATCCTGTTATTCGTAAAACGATCCATGTTTGGGTCGAATGTGAGCAACGGATTACCAATAGCTGTCCCATGATACGACCATCCCGATTGATATACATAATGGTTGTAATAATTTCCGCGTCCTCTTGGTGCATCAACCATAGAATCCTGTCGAATTGTATTTACGTACTCAAGAATTGCTGCATTCAGCCAGTTTCCGCCGTCGGCAAATCGGTACCCCAGGCCGAATAAACCATCCATATAACTACGAAGTGTTGTAAGTGAAATTGAATCTTCCAAATAAATCTGCCGGTACGCCAAGAGTTGATGTCCGTTGTTCAGGTGAACAATCATGGAGCCATCATACGAGGCAATGGTATTACCAAGCCGGTTTGTTATTTCAAATTCCGTAGCCCCGCTGCCTTCGCCGGCTGGCCTTCCCGTTACAATTCGCAGGTAATCATTAAAACTCATGGGTAAGCGTCCACGTTCAGGATCAATCCCACCCCACTGAACATTATGAATGAACCCGGTCATAATTTCAAACATCAGAATATTGTATTTGAAATGAAATGACTTATGGTGAATTCTCGTGTTTTTAACATATCGATTACTTTCCAATATACCATCAGAATAAACAGCTTTGAACTGTACATATCCGTTCAGGTAAGGAATATCAACATAGCCTTGCGTACCTGCTGAAATGAGTGGAATAGGTGTGGAATTGCGTCCTATCATCATTGAGCCGGTTGAAAGGGTAGGTTCCAGAATCTCGGATTCATGATGAAACCGTCCGGCTTTTAATTGCAATGCACCATACGTTATCCGTCCAAAAAATTGTTGGAAATGAGCGGAATTGATACCGTCAGATACCCGAAGAACACCATGTGCACCAGCATCAATATTAAATCCACCCAACTTAAAGACCGACGGGTTATAAATACCGGCTTCATTCAGAATGGAAAAGCCCGTTTGATACCCAAGAACTCCGTATTGATTTGCATAATGCCAAAAGGGATGTTCTGAATCTGAGAAATAAAAACGGGTACTAAGTGTAAATTCAGTATTAGAATCATTGTCCGGTGGTTCTTGTGCCAGCGCAGGAATCTGTAAATACCACAGGATAGTAAGAATCAGAATAATGACTTTCATTTTAGATTTAAGAATAGACGGGTGGTTTTAAACATTGATATACAATACGAAATTAACCGGATACCGGATTATAGCGGAACCTCTTCATTTTCTACCTGCGGTAAAGCTTCCTGATGAATAACGGCTACATCTTTTTTTAGTCCGGCAAAGCCAAAAAAGATAATATTCATACCTTTACCAAGCAATGTGTTGGCAAGCATCAGTCCGGCAATTCCTGCAAGTGATACTTCGAGCATTCCTGAAAGTTCCATACTCAAGCCCATGAAAATCAAATCTTGATTTGGCAGAAACGGAATCCGGGACATGATAATTTGAACGGAAATAAGTGTTATCCAAACATATATAGGGACTTCTGGCATCACAACAGCCCATTGTACAATTTGCAGAACCAACCCGAGGCTGAGCCGAACGATGTGTAGCCCGAATATTTTTCCGGCAATATCCATACCCATTCCGAAAATATATTTCCGGAAATAAATGAGCAAAATAATGACTGCAACCGAAAGAAAAATCCCAATCGACAAATAAACCAGATCGCTGTTTGGGATGTTATCTAAGAAGCGAATTTGTCCGGTTAGCGCGAAAATAGCAAGCAAGGCAAGTGAAAACAGGGTGGATGCAGCAGAAGAAATTATGTTATTATCTTTAATGGTAGAAAAAGCATCTTTATGGCTGATTCCAAGATATTTTTTAGACCAAAGGAAAAAATATAATTCGCCGGAATACCCGATTACATCCTTATTGTAAATTTTTTTAAGCAATAGCGCCCATGCTGATTGCTTTAATGTGATGGGCCAGCTAAGCTTGTAAATGAAGTATTCGGCCAGGGGCAACATGAAAAAGATAAGCAAAAAGATGATGTAGAACCAAGCATTTACAGGTAAAGAACTCAGTACATCACTCCATCCGATATCGGAAAGTTGCCAAATTAGCCAAATCAGAATTAGTACAAAAAAAAGCCGCTGTGCCCACTTTTGAACCAGTTTGCCCTTCGGACTTTTAAAGAAATCGCTCCATTTTTCGTATGTGCTTTTCAAAGAAACCTGAACGATTGTGGTGGTACCGTCAGATAACCCGATTGATTAACTAAACGGTTTGAAAGTTCAACATAAGGGGCACGTATTATCATAATAAACCCAGTTTCTTTGAATCATTAAGATATTGCTCAAAGGTTTTTTTACAATTTGCATCCATTCTGAATTTCGGATGCTTAGATAAATCCCTCATAATGTATTTATACCACATAAACATTAGCCATTTTGAGGGACTGTTTTTCACTCTTCTTTTAAAATGATCCTGTTCCCATGTATTATTGCCGTGGTAACATCGAATAAACAGGTACGCATATTTTTTGGGAACTTTTGAATAGCGGTGCTTCATCCAGTCCTTTTGATAAATGGTATCTTCTGATTTGCGATATTCCGGATACCGAATGCTGGCATTATTTTTATGCATTATACTACCCGGTATTCCATCAGGCAAACAACCCACAAAAGGTAAATGCATGTATTCGGGGCTACTTAAATGCATCAGAGAATCACTCAGGCAACAGGCATCATATCCTTTTTGCAAATATTCGGCCTGAATACGAATACGCTCGGGATGGTACCAATCATCATCATCCCACTGAATCAGGAAATCACCTTTTGCCGCATCTAAGGCCATATTCCGAAGTGTGCCAAGTACCATTTCCGTTTTTTTTTCTAATTTAATATAGGTGATATCATTCTCCGGAATATCTTTAAACAGAGGGGCATAATCCTGTTGGCCGTCATCAATAACAACCAACTCTTTATTGGGGTACGTTTGATTTTGAAAACAGGCAACCGCGCGGGTAGCCAACTGTTTTCTGTTAGCTGTGACCATCAGGCAACTAACCCGCGGAAAATCAGTAGAGCTCAATTGGATAAACTAAAATGAAAAAAAACTAAGAAATAATGGATGTTTACTTCTAAAAACAAACTACAAAGATACAGAAATTACTTCGCCTACTCAATGTGAATATTTCCTCTGTTATCTGTAATGACGAGTTGGTGATTGCAGTAACTACTTCCCAAAACCTTTGAGTCATCGTGCCACTTGTTTCAAAAATCCAGGCCATAATCCATGAACGTCATTCCGGAAATGTGTAAGCAGTTGGTAGTTCAAAATTCCAGGTCAGGTTTGGCGAGAACTTCCAACAAAGATTATGGCACGAAATTTGGCCTGATATTTTCTTTACGCGTATCTGAAAGCAAAGCCACCTGATTATCGTTAAGGCCAATGGCAACAATTTGTAATCTATTATTAGCTATATCGTCAAATCGGGCGGAAACCACTACTTGATTGGTGGAAGGAGAGAAGTGAAACCGTTCTATTTCGTTGGCTTCCGGAAGTATCTCCGAGAATTGTTCCGATTCTATATCAAATAAAAACAGACCTTTTGATGGAGCGTCGAAGGCTGCATCATCACGGGTGAGCAGAAATGCGACTTTGCTTTCATTCCATAAAAAAGTAGGCGACGGATTACTGAATGTATCGGTGATTTTGGACTCTGTTCCCTCGATTCTATCAATGAGCCATAAGGCGTTTGCGTTTCTATGCTGTAAAATGAAGCGGCCACTAGGACTGATGGAACCACTTGCATCGGTTGTAAATGCTGTATCAGCTGAAACCGGAATTAGTTCATTTCCCGAAAAAGTGAATTGAACATTCATCACAGTACGTGGGTTGGTTTCGACTTCCGGATTTCTCCATGATAAACGGGCAAATAAATCATTATTCTGAATCTGTAAATCAGTGAGAGAAAATAAGGGAGTTGCATCCAAGCCGGTGAGCTCACTAAACGCGGGGAATGCCTCGCAAAGATGAAAAATGGATTCATCTGATAGATGCATGAACGAAAAAGCCCTGAAGGGCAGAGGTGTTTCCGGACATGATACACTTGCATCTGTAAAAACAATCCAATCGTTTCCAAGTAGTCGGAATGAGTTAAATTCGCGTTCTGACATAGTTTCAAATAAACCAGTATCAAAATTAAGGCGCATGAGCGTACCAACAGATTCGAAAACAAGGGATTGATCTAAAAAATAGGCAAAGCGGTTATTCTCAGAAATAATCAGGTTTCGGGTAGTAAACATCTGTTCAGGATAGGGATAGGAGATACGCTGATTCGTCAGCCGGTCGTAGCGTGTTATGGTTGTATCAGCCTGGAAAATCACATCGGCTTCGAGTCCATTGAACGATGTAGGCAATTGAAGTGGAGCCTCAGCAGAGTTTACAGAGTTATCCTTGCAACCAACAAAGAGCAGTAATAGAATAAATCCGGGAAAGAGTCTCAAAAACACGATCATTTCGTTTGAATGGATTGATAATTACAATATAGTATCAATATAACTCCAGAAACTCAATAAACGATTCTTGATACCACGAAAGCATGGGGAATGGCCAAGAATGCACGAATAAACGAGGTCATTTGTGGCTTATAGAACAATACGCTTATAGTGTACTTTCAACTCACCAAAATTTACCATGTTTACAAACCGATTCAATTTAGGTGATAATGTCTTAATTCCACATAGGTACGATTGAGAGATGTTAATGGAGATGATATGTTAAAGATAAATGATGAGTCTTAATTCCACATAGGTACGATTGAGAGGTATCCAACGGCAACGAATAGTGATATTACTTTGAGGTCTTAATTCCACATAGGTACGATTGAGAGAGGGTGATTTAATACGCAAGTGGACAATCGACGTTCAGTCTTAATTCCACATAGGTACGATTGAGAGGATGTTCAAAAAGGCACTTCGCCATTGCGTCGTAATGTCTTAATTCCACATAGGTACGATTGAGAGTGCAAATCATACGCTCAAAGCGTGTGATAACAGGCAGGTCTTAATTCCACATAGGTACGATTGAGAGCTGCAAGTATTTGCAATTACTGTGGTAATGAATTCGTCTTAATTCCACATAGGTACGATTGAGAGTTATAATATCAAGAAAAATGGAAGAATTAGAACCATGTCTTAATTACACATAGGTACGATTGAGAGTGAAAATAATGCAGCTTATGAGTGTGAAATCTATGTTGGTCTTAATTCCACATAGGTACGATTGAGAGGATGGGCGCAAATTCAAACCGTTAGGACTGGAAAGAGTCTTAATTCCACATAGGTACGATTGAGAGCCCTATAGAACATAAGACAGCCGTCTGCTTCTCATAGTCTTAATTCCACATAGGTACGATTGAGAGGTGCAGCAATTTGTTCAGGTATTAACGCACCTGATTGTCTTAATTCCACATAGGTACGATTGAGAGACCACGACTTTAGACAAAAGGCATACGGGCGACCTGTCTTAATTCCACATAGGTACGATTGAGAGCTGCACCAAATTCTTAAAAGGTTAAAGAAAAGCCTCGTCTTAATTCCACATAGGTACGATTGAGAGCTGTTCAAAAGAGCGTTCATAATCAAGCTACAAGCGGGTCTTAATTCCACATAGGTACGATTGAGAGAAAAAGCAACAGAAGCAACAGAGCCTCAAACAGTAAGTCTTAATTCCACATAGGTACGATTGAGAGCGGTCTGCATCCCAACGACCTGCAAAGTGTCTTGGGCAGTCTTAATTCCACATAGGTACGATTGAGAGTGACAACGGCAATTCACCAATCAAGAAACTCAGAAAGTCTTAATTCCACATAGGTACGATTGAGAGCCGCTATGGCACGGCGCAAAAGGAGATCGGCATGAGAGTCTTAATTCCACATAGGTACGATTGAGAGAACGCTTGTTATATGCCTGATTTTAAATATGAAGGTCTTAATTCCACATAGGTACGATTGAGAGAATCGGACCTTATTAGAAAATGGACAATTGATGTCCAGTCTTAATTCCACATAGGTACGATTGAGAGGGTGTAGAAGACACCGTGTGGGATCCTTATAACAAGGTCTTAATTCCACATAGGTACGATTGAGAGTAGCGAAAGCTATCAAAGATGCAGACGTGTCTAAGGTCTTAATTCCACATAGGTACGATTGAGAGATTGATGTCCAGGCACGATGGAGACGAGACGGTGTAGTCTTAATTCCACATAGGTACGATTGAGAGCGGTCAGTCTGACCTGCTCTTTAATTTATTGGGGTGTCTTAATTCCACATAGGTACGATTGAGAGCAAGCTGACCTTGTTAGAAAATGGACAATTGATGTCCAGTCTTAATTCCACATAGGTACGATTGAGAGTTACATACTGATTCATAATAACATTAACAAAAACAAGTCTTAATTCCACATAGGTACGATTGAGAGGGAACGTTGAAGGTCACCGCTGAAACCGGCGGTAAGGTCTTAATTCCACATAGGTACGATTGAGAGACCGTGTTAAAATTAAATAAAGACAACACGTTCTCTGGTCTTAATTCCACATAGGTACGATTGAGAGCCAAAAAAAGAAGAAAACCATGAGTAAAGAACAAAAGTCTTAATTCCACATAGGTACGATTGAGAGTCACGATCTCATCAAAAAGGAAAGTTTGAAGAGACGTCTTAATTCCACATAGGTACGATTGAGAGCCAGCTTCAAAGCGACCTTGTGCGCAAATGGACAAGGTCTTAATTCCACATAGGTACGATTGAGAGTTCTACATCAGATTCACAAACGACATTCACGCTGAGTCTTAATTCCACATAGGTACGATTGAGAGTACAATCGGAAGTATACCAAACAGTGTTTCTGATGCCCTGTCTTAATTCCACATAGGTACGATTGAGAGACATTTCGTTGACACCAACAAAATGATAAACAACCCGTCTTAATTCCACATAGGTACGATTGAGAGACAAACAAAGGTGATAAAAATGGAAAAATTAACAGCGTCTTAATTCCACATAGGTACGATTGAGAGTTTAAAAACAATAAATGATTGGAAATAAAAATGATTTTGTCTTAATTCCACATAGGTACGATTGAGAGGCCCTAGCGGCACCTTCGATTTCTATTCCCGGCTTAGTCTTAATTCCACATAGGTACGATTGAGAGAACCTGTTCTTTGATTTATTGAGGTTTCGGCATCCAGTCTTAATTCCACATAGGTACGATTGAGAGCTTAATATTTCGGTAGCTGACGCTGATGCTCACTTTGTCTTAATTCCACATAGGTACGATTGAGAGGATGTTACGTATATTTAAGAGTTATTTGGGAATGTGGTCTTAATTCCACATAGGTACGATTGAGAGTTCGAGGGAGTTGAGATAGCTTTAGACAAATCAACTGTCTTAATTCCACATAGGTACGATTGAGAGAGCAAAAGCAATAGCAAAAAGTCTGGGTAATATTTTGTCTTAATTCCACATAGGTACGATTGAGAGCAGGGGTTAGGCTATAACGGATCGGCGTTTCAACGGTCTTAATTCCACATAGGTACGATTGAGAGTGTAGCATTCTCTACAACGGTGGCTATGCACATTGGTCTTAATTCCACATAGGTACGATTGAGAGCCCAATGAAAAGAATGATGCTGCCGGAAATCCAGGAGTCTTAATTCCACATAGGTACGATTGAGAGGGTTATGGTTCTTGCAAAAGCGACCTTACGGAACAGTCTTAATTCCACATAGGTACGATTGAGAGCACTTCGAAGGAACAGAAACCGATGCAACCGAATTAGGTCTTAATTCCACATAGGTACGATTGAGAGAATGAAGGGACAAGCTCTTCAATAATAAACACTAACGTCTTAATTCCACATAGGTACGATTGAGAGCAAGCAGACCTCGTGAGAAAGTGGACGATAGACGTCCCGTCTTAATTCCACATAGGTACGATTGAGAGATTGGATTTTAAATAATTCAAGTAGTTTTTATGATTGTCTTAATTCCACATAGGTACGATTGAGAGGATATTTTAAAAAAAGAATATCGAATCAATAATTCTGTCTTAATTCCACATAGGTACGATTGAGAGCTTTTTTTGATAGATGATAGTTAATAATAAGTATAGTCTTAATTCCACATAGGTACGATTGAGAGGAGGCTTTTTTTATGCGGTGGAGTTTTTGATTTGGGTCTTAATTCCACATAGGTACGATTGAGAGAAGCCTATGAAACTCTTAAGAGTCTCAAATCTGACAGTCTTAATTCCACATAGGTACGATTGAGAGACGATTGTCACGATCTCATCAAAAAGGAAAGTTTGAGTCTTAATTCCACATAGGTACGATTGAGAGGACGTTGAAAGGAAGAATAAAAAACAGACTAAGCCAGTCTTAATTCCACATAGGTACGATTGAGAGGGGACAGGCAATGGTAATGAAATATCTACACGTATCTAGTCTTAATTCCACATAGGTACGATTGAGAGAGTTATAGAGTCTTAAAAAATGAGTTAAACCCTCTTGTCTTAATTCCACATAGGTACGATTGAGAGTTATTAATGAGGTGCAATTATGAGTATATACAACAAGTCTTAATTCCACATAGGTACGATTGAGAGACTAATCGCAAGTGCTAAAATGCCGGAAGGCTTCGAGAGTCTTAATTCCACATAGGTACGATTGAGAGCGTCAGCTGACGCTCACTTTTCAAGGCCCGTTATAAGTCTTAATTCCACATAGGTACGATTGAGAGAATCCACCATACGGGAAAGAAGCTGCATCATGGTTGGTCTTAATTCCACATAGGTACGATTGAGAGATTGACGGACGGAAGCCGTATAGAGTGGAATTTTACGGTCTTAATTCCACATAGGTACGATTGAGAGGCTCAGGCGTTCTATGATGAACTTAATTTGAAAGATGTCTTAATTCCACATAGGTACGATTGAGAGCCGATTTTGAAACACAATTGTTGAACTTAAAAATAAGTCTTAATTCCACATAGGTACGATTGAGAGTGAATAATGAAATGAAAAATACTATGAAGCAAAACGGTCTTAATTCCACATAGGTACGATTGAGAGTCTAACAGGAATTAAGACTATGACAACAGCAATTCACGTCTTAATTCCACATAGGTACGATTGAGAGCCTGGACTTGCAATAGAAATCTGAACGGTAAGTTAAGCCTCAAGCGGCATTGGTTTTTGTTAGTTGTTGAGCAGCAAACTCATCCGGACTTAGAAAGTCCAAACTCGAATGTGCGCGTTTTGTGTTGTA